>QMCD01000027.1_pt1 | contig 135334 bp, 121 predicted proteins | sample 1821841 | NCBI WGS metagenome assembly QMCD01 (sample SAMN01991225, study PRJNA193472) | Termite gut metagenome, whole genome shotgun sequencing project. | isolation source: worker | host: Macrotermes natalensis
ACGTTTTACGCCATAGACAAGGAGACCCACCTGTATGGCTTTTGGGGAAACGAAGCGGGAACAAGCTTTTCGCCCTCTCACTATTTTCCGTTGTAGCCGCCAATGCCTCCCCGGCCGGGGGAGGTGTGTTACCTCCCCGCAGGCACCGGGAACGGTTGGCCTGGCGTGGCGTTAACGCCATCAATGGTAATGGTGCCGGTACCTGGGTAACAAATACCAATAATGACGCCTGTGGGTGCGCTGCCGGAATGTGTATTACCTGTCAGCACCGTTGCTGTTGCACCCTGTAGTATTACATGCCCGATTATGCCTCCTGTGTATGCAGTTCCCGTTCCTCCCGCTGTGATGGCCCCCGTGTTTGTATTATTCGTGAATGTGGAACCATTACTAACATAACCTGCGATACCTCCGGCATTACAAGTGGCTGTACTTTCCCCTGTGATGGTGCAGTGGTTGGTGCAATTTTCAATGGTAGCATAACTTAAAGAGCCTGCAATACCACCCAGGTAACATATCGCATCGCCCGTATAAGTGATATTCCCGTCCACTGTGACATTTTTTACGGTTGCAGGACTTGTCAGAGTGCCAAATAATCCTCCCCGGAAGCCGGTACTCCGCAGGTTATGGACGGTGTGGCCCTGTCCGTCGAATGTTGCAGTAAAACTTTTCGTAGTACTTACTATCCATTCCTTGTTGTTGAGATTGATGTCGGTGGTGAGGTTAAAGGTGTAGCCTGAGAAGTTCGTCTCTTCTACGATTTTAGTTGCCAGCCATGCCAGTTCGGTGGCGGAGGTGATGTCGACCGTACCGGGGGAGCCGGCGGTGTAGCCTGCCGGTTCGGAGGTCGATACGCCATCCCATGCGTTGGGGTCGATCTCTTCATCGGTATCCGGCTCCGTCCAGGCATCGCTGATGGCTACCGACAGGCTGGTTAACTCCGGATTGTTCAAGATGCTGCCCGAGATGTTGGTGCGTTTGTTGCGTTCCACCGGCATGTTGGAGGGGATGGTGAAGGCGGCGTGCACGGTTTCAGTGATGGCGCTCTCCAGTGTGTAGTTGATTTGGAGCTCTCCCAGCAGGTGTTGCCCGATTGCCGGGGCCAGGATGTAGTCGTAGAAGAGGTTGGCTTTTTCGGTGGCGGCTTGGGGGAAGGAGGTGATGCCGTTGAGCGCTACGTTGTAGGTACCGCTTACCGAACCGTCCGCTGCGTTGAAGTCGGAGGGAACGGTGTAAGCCAACTCCAGGTTGGTCAGCTCCGCCAGCAGCGTGGCGCTGTTTTCGATGATGTTGATCCTTCCGAAGGGACGTGTCAGGGTGACGTTGCCGGCGTCGGTTTCCGAAACGCCGTCCTTTGTAAACGAACTGTTTCCGAAGAAGGCGTCGCGCGAAGGGGTGTTGACGGCGTAGGCCGTACCGATGATGCTGATGGCTTTGAGACCGGTAGCCGCATCTGTTTTGTAGTAGAGGTCGGGGTAATGGCCGTTGGTAGCGGCAGCGCCCGCCGGTATGTAGTCGGCCCACAGCAGGGCGTTGTAGTCTCCCGCTTCTTCGAGCCCGAATTCAAACACCACGGTCTGGGCGGCGTCTGTAACCAGTTTCTCTTCGCGGTGGGCAACGGCGTCGCTTTCGTTCCACACTTCGAGGATGTAGCGGAGGGCGTAGCCGGGCAGTTGCAGGTTGCCGGAGGCGCGGGTCTGTGCGCCGGAGCGTAGCTGCAGGCCGTCCCCGATGCGGGCGCTGAATACGACCCGGTTGTTTTTACTGTTTTGCCCGTCGAGGGTGTCGTTTTTGCTGCACGCTATGGCCAGCCCGATCAGGGCGAGCAGGAAAAGGAGGGAATGGTACTTTTTCATGTTTGTTGTTTTTATGGATGATTTGTTTTATTAGAATGTATTGAGGTCAATGTTGATGTCTCCGCCGAATTCGGGGTCTATGCCGATGCCGGCGGAAGCGGAGAGGTCTGTCAGGAAGCGTCCCCGGACGGTGGTGAGGTAGCCCCGCCGGTAGGGTACGTCAAGGCTGATAGCCCGGCCTATCGGCTCTCCGCCGGCGGTGCGGATCTCAATGGAGAGGGGAACGTAGGAGTCCGCCCCGTTTACAAAGAGGTAGTCGGAGCCCAGCGTCAGCTCTTCCGTGCCTTCGGCGGGCAGGGTGAGTACGTCCGTAAAGGTGACGCCGAGTTGCGAACGGGCCGGTTTGCCTTCCCATATGTTGAAGCCGGTGGGGAGGTAGAAGCCGTAGAAAAACCGGATGGTAAAGTCGGTTTGCCCGGGGTATTTGTTGCGGGCCATCTCCAGAAAGGCCGCCGCATCGGTGGCGATGATTTCGTATTTGGCCAGGGGGCGGACCAGCTCCACCGCTACCTGTACGTCGGCGTTCCATTCGTCGCGGTAGGGGCGCAGGTCCAGCGGCGCGGTCCCGTAGAGGCAATCGCGGTAGGCGGTGTTGCGGTATAGGGGTCGGTGCAGGCGATCTGTTGGAGCTCCTGTGTGTTGTAGTAGAGGTCGGCCTCGCTCCCCGCCTCTACGTAGTCCATCCAGACGGCGAGGGTGTATTCCCGGGCGTGCAGTTTGAGGCGGATGGGAAGGGTGATCTCCTCCCCGCTTGCTGCGGCGGGGTCGAGCACGGTCACTTGCCGGGCTGTGGTTTTGCCTTCGTTCCGGGCTTCGATGATAAAGCGGCGGGCGTAGCCGGAAGCGGCTTTGGTCATCCCCGAACGGGCGTTTTGCTGTGTGTTGATCTCCAACGGAAGGAGCGCCAGGTTGAGTGTTACTTCGGTTGATACCTGCACGAGTGTGGGGTCGACGCCCTCTTCTCCGTCGGGGGTTGTGGTGGGGTCGTCGTGTATGCAGCCTGCCGGGAGAAGGGCCAGAAGGAGGAGAAATTGTAGTATGCGGTATGTGTGTTTCATGGTTGATTGGGTTTGGTGAGGTTGAAGCGGTATACGAGGCTGATGCCTACCCGGGTGATGCCCCAGTAATCTTTGGTGCGGGTGTCGATGCGGGCGCCGTTGTGGATGTTGTAGAAGGTGTCGTATCGGGTGTTGGCATAGCCGGCGCCAAGGGTGAATTCACCGGCCCATTGTCCGCTGATGGGCAGCAGGTAGCCGTAGCTGACACCTGCGCCGAGCAGGGGACGGTTGCGGTTCTGGTAGCGGTCGCGGTCCCATTTGACATTGAACCAGCCCAGGTGGGCGTGGAGGCCGAAGAAGTGTCCCGTTCCGGGGGCGGAGAGCCAGTAGCGGCCTTCCGGCTGGAGGAGGAAGGTTTTGACGGCGTGCCGGTTGTTGGTGTGCCACGGGCACCATTGCAGGGGCAGTTCTACGGAGAGGTGTTCGCTGACCTGCAGGTCGGCCGCGATGTTGAGGATGGCGCCCGCCCAAGCTGCCAGATTGGTTTTTACGCCGAGGTATCTTGTGCTTTCTTCCGGCTGGGTTTGTGCGGGCAAGGAGGTGCAGAGGAGCAGGGCGATGAGCAGGCAATGGAGGTTTTTGTTCATGGATGGTGTTATTGGTGTTTTTTTACAGCCCTGTTTGGGGGCTTGTTTTTGGGGCTTCTTTTTGAGGTATGTAAAATTAGGGCTTTTTTGCGGACGGCGTAATCCGGATCGTAAAAATATGGTGGTCGCAATCGTAAATTTTCCCGTTTTGGTGGGCCGCAATCGTAAAAAAGGTTGCCAAAAGGTATATTTTTTTTATCTTTGGGCAAAGTAATGTATGGATCATTTGATTGAGTATATCTATTTGGCGGAGTATGTGGCGCCTGTTTTTACCGCTTTGGGCGGTATGATCCTTTTGTTTTTTTCTTACGAAAACCGGTTTTCGCACACGGAGGCGCGTATTAAGCGGACGGCTTTCTGGTATTTGTGCGCTTCGTTTGTGTCGAGTGTGGGGATTGCGTTTTATGTCTATGCTCCGGAAGCGTTTGTGGCGGTGCAGTCGCTGTTTTATTTTGCGCTGCTGTATGCGGAGGTGCTTTTTTACGCTCTTTTTCATATGCTGTCCGCTGAGGACGGCCGCGAGCGGTTGTCCCGGTGGCATTTTTGGGTACCGTTGGTGATTGTGCTCCCGTTGGCAGTTTGGTCGGTTTTTGTACCGTATGAGGTGCAACTGGAGATTACGGTGGGGCTGCGGAAGGTGGTACCGGCGGGGTATGGGGCGTATACAGGGCTCTATATTTCGAAGCAGCCGGTGACGCTGTTTTATTGTGTTTTTTATTTGACGCTGACGGTGGTCCGGTTGGTGCGGTATTACCGCGCCATCAATGCTTCGTCGAGCCTGGTGCGCCGCCCCGCCCGGTGGGCTTTGTGGTTGCTGGCGTTTATGCTGACATCGGTTTTTGTGTCGGGGCTGGCGGCTTTTATCCAGCGCCATCAGGGGCTTTATCTCTCCCACGTGGTGGGGATCGCTTCGGTGACAATGGTCGCCCAGCATATTGTGTTGACGTTTGTGGTGGTCCGGCGCCGGTATGTGTTGTATATCCTGCCGCAGAAGCAGGAGGAGGAGCCGCAGCAGGGGGAGCCTGTGCAGAAGCGTTGGCACAGGCCTTATGCTCAAGGGAGCGGCAGCCTGTTGACGCGCAAGCGGTTTGATGCCTGGATGCGGGAGCAGAAGCCTTATCTGGATCCGTCGTACAAGCTGACCGATCTGGCGGAGGCGATGGGGATTAACCGCAGTTATGTCTCCCGTTTTATCAATCGTACGTATGGGGTGAATTTTAACCGGTATATGAACCGCCTGCGCCTGAAGGAGGTGGAACGGTTGGTTGCTTTGCCCTCGAATGGGGGGAGGCCGCTGGCCGAGTTGACGGGGAAGGCCGGGTGAAGCAGTATCGAAGCGTGCTTGCCATGGAAGGAAAGGAGAAGGAATGACACGAATGGATTATATACAGTGCCTGGTGTTTTCGCTGCCGATGTTCATCGCGTTGATGTGTGTGGCGCTGTTGTTGATGTTCCGCCACCGGAACCGCGACAGCACCCAGCGGCGCCTGAGCGGGCTGATGATGTGGCTCTACGGGGTGGTGGCGTTCGGTTGGTTCGGTATGGTGTTGTATATGGTGGATTACCACGCCCACGTGTGGGTGAAAACCCCGTTCTTTTTTGCCCTGATGCTTTCGCAGGTGCTGTTGTACCGGTTTATATTCGCCATCACCGGTACGGGCAGCCGCGAGCGGTTTCCGCGCATGCATTATGTTGTTCCGGTGATTCTCGCCGCCACGCAGGGGATTTGGTCGCTCGCTACGCCGTATGAGGTGCAGTATTACATCATTGAATCGCGGGGGGATCCGGCGCCCGGTTACGAGTTGTTTACCCGCTTTTATACTTCGAATGCGCTGGTGTTTATTGTTTACAGTATTGTTTATCCTTTGGCGGGGTTGTTGAGGATCGGGAAGTTCCGCCGGGCCGTGGTGCATTACTCCGCCGATGAGCAACGCTCTTCGGTGAGGTGGGTGTATACCCAGATCGTGCTTCTTTGGCTGATGTTGCCTTTTGCTTCGGGCTTGTTGTTTGTCCACAAGAGCGTCTTTTTTTCTTCGGCGGTTACGGTGTGCATGTCGCTGCTGCCGGTAGTCCAATATTTGTTTATCTGCCACCATTTGATGGCGGGGAATTATATGATTATTCAGCCGCCCCGGCCGGAGGAGGCAGAGGGGGAGCGCTCCAAAGGGATGGAACGCTCCCGGTTCGAGAGTTATATGCGGCAGCGGAAGCCTTATCTGGACCCGAAACTCCGGATCACCGATCTGTGCCTGGCGCTCGGCACCAATCGCAGCTATCTGTCGGGGTTTATCAACCGGGAGTACGGCGTGAATTTCAGCCGCTATATCAACGGGCTGCGGCTTGAGGAGCTGGAGCGCATCCGCCTCTCGCCGAAGAATAAAGGTCTCCCCGGGGTTGATCTGGTGCTGCAGGCGGGGTTCAGTTCTTACCGCAGTTACCTGCGTGTTAAGCAGCTGGAGGATAGCCGGAGGGTGGTCAGGATTTTTGATTAGGGCTGCGAGGATGATACCTGTACCCATGATAAAAAATAAGTTGCTGATAAGAGCAACACGACTGTTGTTTTCAAGACGATTGATGAAATGATGCAGGGGTTGGGTTTCTTTGTATCTTTGCAAGAGAAAATGCTATGTTATGAAAAAGGTTGCTGCTATACATGATCTGTCGGGTTACGGGAGGGCGTCGCTGACGGTGGTGATACCGGTGTTGTCGCAAATGGGGTTTCAGGTGTGCCCGTTGCCGACGGCTGTGCTTTCGGCGCACAGTGAGTATCCCCGTTTCCGGAGTTTTGACCTGACGGCGCAGATGCGGGAGATTGTCAGCCACTGGAAGGAGCTTGGGCTGTGTTTTGATGCTCTGTATTCGGGGTATTTGGCTTCGAGGGAGCAGATGGAGGTGGTGGCCGGTTTTTTCCGGGATTTTGGGCACAAGGATAGTTTTATTTTGGTGGACCCGGTGTTGGGGGATCACGGTAAGTTGTATCCGGGCATGGACCCGGAGATGGTGGAGGGGATGCGCCGCCTTTGCCGCCAAGCGGATGTGGTGACGCCGAACCTGACGGAGGCGGCTTTTTTGCTGGGGGAAGGGGTTGCGGATGTCGACGGGGCGACGGCTGCGGGTTGGTGTAAGCGGCTGAGCGAGCTGGGGCCCCGGTATGCGATCATTACTTCGGCCCCGGCGGAGGATGACCGGAAGGTGGCTACGATTGCTTATAACCGGGAGGATGGCCGTATGTGGCGGGTGTTGTGCGACCATTTGCCGGCTTCGTATCCCGGTACGGGGGATGCTTTTGCCAGTGTGATTACGGGGTGCCTACTGAACGGCGACAGTTTGCCGGAGGCTGTGGAGCGGGCGGTTTATTTTATCAATATGGGAATAAAGGGTACGTTTGGGTATGATCAGGATCCGTTGGACGGTATGAATCAGGAGAAGGTGCTGCATTACCTGAATGAGCCCCTCCCCTTTTACCGCTATGAGTTGATCGGGTGATTAAATCACACGGTACGTTTGCAGCAACTGTTCCATTTCCCGTTGCAGTTTGGCGGCTTCTTCGCCGGCCCGGCGAGCAAAGTCGGCACCTTTGTCTGCAAAGATAATGCCGCGGGAGGAGTTTACGAGCAGGCCACACCGGCTGTTCATGCCGTAGCGGGCGACCTCTTCCAGGCTCCCGCCCTGTGCACCGACGCCCGGTACCAAGAGAAAGTGGTCCGGCACTATTTTCCGGATGCCGGCGAGCATTTCTGCTTTGGTGGCCCCTACGACGTACATCATCTGTTCTTTGCCGGCCCACTCCTGCGATTTGGTCAATACTTTTTCGTACAGTTTTACGCCTTCTTCTTCAAAAAATTGGAAGTCAAAGGCGCCTTTGTTGGAGGTGAGTGCCAGCAGGATGACCCATTTTCCGTTGTATTCCAGAAAGGGGGTGACGGAGTCTTCGCCCATGTAGGGGGCGACAGTGATGGAGTCGAATTGCATGGTGTCGAGGAAGGCTTTGGCGTACATCTGGGAGGTGTTACCGATGTCTCCCCGCTTGGCGTCGGCGATGGTGAATATGTCGGGGTAGCTGTCCCGGAGGTAGGCTATTGTTTTTTCCAATGAACGCCAACCGGCTACGCCCCGGCTTTCGTAGAAGGCGATGTTGGGTTTGTAGGCGACCGTTACGGGGGCTGTTGCGTCGATGATGGCTTTGTTGAATTGGAATACGGGGTCTTCCGTCTCCAGTAAATGCGCCGGGATTTTGGCGATGTCGGAGTCCAGGCCGACGCAGAGGAAGGAGCGTTTTTGTTTGATCTGCTGGAAGAGTGTGTTGTAGTTCATGGCGTTGTGTTTAAGACAGTACGATTATTTAGAGGCCGCTTTCTTTGAGGCGTTCGGTGTTTTCTTCGATCTGGAGTTTTTCGATGATCTCGCCGATCTCACCGTCCATGACTGCGTTGAGGTTGTAGAGGGTGAAGTTGATCCGGTGGTCGGTGACACGCCCCTGCGGGTAGTTGTAGGTGCGGATCTTGGCGGATCGGTCGCCGGTGGAGACCATGGTTTTCCGCCTGGAGGCGATCTCGTCCATGTGCCGCTGGTATTCTACGGCGTAGATGCGGGAACGGAGTTCGGTCATGGCTTTGGCCAGGTTTTTGATCTGGGATTTTTCGTCCTGACAGGTCACGACGATGCCGGTGGGGATGTGGGTGAGGCGGATGGCCGAGTAGGTGGTGTTGACGGACTGCCCGCCGGGGCCGGAAGAGCAGTAGGTGTCTTTTCGGATGTCGTTGGGATTGAGTTGGATGTCTACTTCTTCGGCTTCGGGCAAAACCGCTACGGTGGCGGCGGATGTGTGGATGCGCCCCTGGGTTTCGGTGGCGGGGACGCGCTGTACGCGGTGTACGCCGGATTCGTATTTGAGGATGCCGTATACGCCGTTCCCGGTGACATTGGCTACGATCTCTTTGTAGCCTCCGGCAGTGCCTTCGGTGCTGTTGGTGACCTCCATTTTCCAGCCCCGTTTTTCGCAGAATTTGGCGTACATCCGGAAGAGGTCGCCCGCAAAGATGGCGGCTTCGTCGCCTCCGGTGCCTCCGCGGATCTCCAGAATGGCGTTTTTGGAGTCTTCGGGATCGGCGGGTACCAACAGCAGTTTGAGGCGCTGTTCGATGGCCGGCAGTTGTCCGGTCAGGTCGTCGAGTTCCGATTGGGCCATTTCGCGCAGTTCGGGATCGTCTTCATTTTCCAATATTTGTTTGGATTCCCGGATGGTTTGCAGGGTGTTTTTGTAATGGCCGGCGGCCTGGGTGATGGCTTCCAGCTCTTTGTATTCTTTGGTCAGTTTTACGTATCGCTCCATGTCGGCCATGACGCCCGGATCGGTGATCAGTTCCCCGATCTCTTTGAACCGTATGTAGTATGTTTCTAATTTTTCTGTCAGTGAGTTTTCCATGGCCAATATGCTAAGGGTCTGTTGTGAGGCCACAAAAGTAGTATATAATTATGAATATTGTGCGCTCTTTTAGTCTATGATTTGGATGGCGTCCGGGATGTGGGTGATCTGCCAATCCGCCCCGGTTACGATAAGCAGGTCGAAACGCAACTCCCGCTCCCACCCTTTTTGCCTGATGTAGGCGGCCCCTGCCTGTAAGAGGTTGCGCCGTTTGCGGTAGTCGAGCAGTTCTTCCGGATGTTCGCAGGGTTGTTTGCGGTATTTTACTTCTACGATGACGATGAGTTTATCCCGGATGCAGATCAGGTCTACTTCCCGGTGGCTGAGGCGCCAGTTGCGCTCCAGGATGGTGTATCCTTTTTCCCGGAGGTAGGCAGCCGCCCGCTCTTCGCCGGTTTGGCCGTCTTTTAGGTGATTTGCCATTCTATTTGCAATAATCGGGAATATCGACAGAAAACGGAAGGGATTTCTTTTTTGTTTTCCGATTTTTTTGTATATCTTTGTGTAATTTTTTTGGGGAATTGTGCAGTTATGGCGAAAAAAAGAGTTTTATTCATCTCCTCTGAAATCGAGCCTTATCTTTCTGAATCTGAAATGGCCAATATTGGCCGTTATCTGCCTCAGGGGATCCAGGAAAAGGGCAAAGAGATCAGAACTTTCATGCCACGCTTCGGATGTATCAACGAACGACGGAATCAGCTTCACGAAGTGATCCGCCTGTCTGGCATGAATCTGATAATCAACGATACGGACCACCCTCTTATTATTAAGGTCGCCTCTATTCAGGCGGCACGCATGCAGATCTATTTTATTGATAATGAGGATTATTTTCAGCGGAAGCACATGGTGGCGGACGATGATGGGCGTTTTTTTGAAGACAATGATGAACGGGCCATCTTTTTTGCACGAGGGGTGTTTGAGACGGTGAAGAAGTTGAGGTGGTCGCCCGATTTGATCTATTGCCAGGGGTGGTTTACTTCACTGGTTCCCCTGATGCTGAAAAAAGAGTATGCGGACGATTTGATATTTGCGCATTCCAAGGTGGTGTATGCGACGTCCAATGATGAGTTCGAGGGGAATTTAGACCGGGATTTTCACCGGAAGTTGTTGAGTGAAAATATTATGCCGGAGGATCTTCCCCATGTGGAGGAGCCGACCCATGCGAATATCACCAAATTGGCTTTTAATTATTCGGACGGTATTATTTTTAATACGCAGAATCTCTCTCCCGATTTGCGGGAGTATGCCGTGAAGAGCGGAAAGCCGGTATTGGAGGGGTTCTCCCAGGAAAATTACATCGATCCTTTTTCCGATTTTTTTGATTTGGTGCTTCAGAGTTGACCGGGTTATTTTTTGGCTAATTTTTCTTGCCATCTCCAAGCGTTGGCCAAGGTCTCTTTGAGGGGTGTCAGGGCTTTCCAGCCCAATTCTGTGTTGGCCAGAGTGGTGTCGGCCCATACTTTTTCGATGTCGCCGGGACGCCTGCCGACGATTTTGTAGTTGACTTTTTTGCCGGTTGCCTGTTCGAAGGCGTTGATCAACCCGAGTACGGAGACGCCGTTCCCTGTTCCTATGTTGAAGAATTCGTAGTTGTCCCGGTTTTTGTTGTCGAGGAGCCTGCGGATGGCGATGACGTGTGCCCGGGCCAAGTCGGTGACGTCGATGTAGTCGCGGATGGCACTGCCGTCGGGGGTGTTGTAGTCGTCACCGAAGACGCTTAGTTGTTCGCGAATGCCGGCTGCAGTCTGGGTGAGGAAGGGGATCAGATTGTTGGGTACTCCGTTGGGCAGTTCTCCGATGGATGCCGAAGGGTGGGCGCCGATGGGGTTGAAGTAGCGCAGGGCGATGAGTTTCATCTGCTTTTCTACTTTGGCAAGGTCCCGGATGATGTCTTCGGCCATGGCTTTGGTGTTTCCGTATGGCGATTCGGCCTGTTTCCGGGGGGTTTGTTCGGTGACCGGAAGTATGTCGGCCTGGCCGTAGACGGTGCAGGAGGAGGAGAAGACCAGGTTGTTCACGCCGAACTCCCGCATGGAGAAGAGGACGTTCATGAGGGAGTTGAGGTTGTTGTGGTAGTATTCGAGGGGTTTGACGACCGATTCGCCTACTGCTTTCAAAGCAGCGAAGTGGATGACGGCGGCTATGTCCCGGCGGCGCGAGAAGAATTCGCGGGTGGCGGCAGCGTCCGTGAGGTCGAATTGTTCGAATTCCGGACGGATGCCGGTGATTTTTTGAATGCCGTCCAGCACCTGGATGTTGGAGTTGCTGAGGTTGTCTACTATTACTACTTCGAAGCCGTTTTGTTGCAGTTCTACTACAGTGTGGGAGCCGATGTATCCGGTCCCGCCGGTAACAAATATCTTCATTTTTTCGTATTTTGCAGGTTTGTTCAGAGCTGGCAAAGCTAAATAAATAAAAAACGAAATACAATATTGTTATTCTGTTTATTTTTTCTAATTTTGCAACATGCATAGGTTTATACACTACATATCCGACCTGCTTTTCCTGCATGATTGTGTGATTATCCCTGATTTCGGGGGATTTATATGCAATTACAAGAGCGCTTTCGTGGAGGAGGCAACCGGGACGATCCGGCCGCCTTCCAAGGATATCTTGTTTAACCGCAACCTGACGCATAATGATGGCCTGTTGGCCAACTGGATCGTTAGCAAGGAGGATACTTCGTATGATAAGGCGGTGAAGTTGATCGAGGTGTTTTGCGAGGAGTTGAAAGTACGGCTGAACCAGCGCCAGCGGGTTGTGTTCGGAGATGTCGGGGTGTTTTATACAGACCGGCGGTTCAATGTTATTTTTGAGCCGGGAGAGTATAATTTTCTGGCGGATACGTATGGGATGTCGGAGGTGGAGGTGCCGAAGATCGCAACGGAAGGAAAGCGGGAGCTTAAGCAGCAGGCTGTGCTCTCCCCTGCTCCGGAGCGGATGTCTACATATATCAACATGGAGTCCGGGAATTGGGTGCACCGCTGCCTGAAGTATGGGGTGGCGGTTGCGGTGATCGCGGGTATTTTTGTGGTTGCACGGCTCTTGAGTGATGTTCCTTTTGACAATTTGCTGGCGGGGTCTCCGGGAAGTGAGTTGTTCTCTTTGTCTGCCGATGAGCAGGTTTCTTCTATCCGGGTGAACCATACGAAGGTTTCTCCGGACTATGATTATGTGGATTACGATCCGCTGGCCGATTTGTAGTATCCATTCGAAGGATGCGCGCGGCAACCTATCTTACCATTTTCACGATTTCTTTTTAACGAAAAGCGCCAGGGCATTTACGGCGCAAAAGAGGATGTATAACGGGACGAGGCAGAGTATGACGGCTTTCCCGGCGGTCCCGGCGATGAGGGCGATGACGCCGAGGTAGGTGTAGCGCAGTCTGTTTTCCCGCCAGCCCCACCCCCCTATTTTCAGGGAGAACATCGGTAGTTCACTGACCAACAGTATGGAGAGTATGAGTACGCTGGCGGCCAGCACCCAAGTGTTGGCAAAGTAGAGTGCATAGGTTTCCGGCAGGAAGCGGAGGGCAAAGATCAGGGATACCCAGTACAGGGCATGGGCCGGTACCGGCAGGCCGAGAAAGGAGGCGGATTGCCGGGTGTCCAGGTTGAACTTTGCTAACCGGAAGGCGGAGAAGAAGGGGATCATGAGGGGGATAAAGGTTAACCAGCCCTGCCCGGACAAGAGGCCGGTGAAGTCTGTCCGGACGCCTGCAGGCAGGGTGTCGCGGATGAGGAAGTGGGCCAATACGGCGGGCGCCAATCCGAATGTGACCATGTCGGCGAGGGAGTCCAACTCTTTTCCCATTTCTGATTTTACATGCAGTAAGCGGGCGGTCAAGCCGTCGAAGAAATCAAATACCATACCCGCTACGATGCAAAGTGCGGCGATCCATAGTTCTCCGTAGAGTGCCGCAAGGATAGAGATGGCCCCGGAAACCGCGTTCAGCCCGGTGATGAGGTTGGGGATCTGTTTTTTCATTGGTTTATTTTATCTCTCCGTAAAACCGGAGACCGGTGTCCGGGTTGGCCGGGCTGTTGGTGATGACGCTGATCAGGCATGCTACTTTTCCGGGTTTTGCCCCTTTGGTGGTGGTGGCTTTTACGTCGGCGGATTCGCCCGGTTTCAGTTCCCGGACGGAAATTTCGGCGGTTACACGGTTGTCGTTGGTGTAGATCCGGTGTATTTTTAAGGGTGCTTTGCCGCTGTTGGTGATTTTATAGAGGAAGGAGGCTTGCCGGTCACCGGTTGCCTGTCCGAAGTTGGTGTATTTTTTGTCGACGGTTATGTCGGGCGCCTGGGCCCGGTCTGTTTTGCTAAAGTCTTCTTCTATGGTGACGGAAACCCGGAGCGGGTATTTTTTGCCGTCTACGAGCAGGGTGACGATCTCTTCGTTCAGGCCGTATTCACCGTGCAGGGCTGTGTTGTATGAGGCTTTGAGGGTGGCGGTTTTTTTTGCTTCGATCTGTTGCGGGGCTATGCTGATGCGGATATGGGGAGGGAGACCGGGGAAAGAGACGGCGACGGTTTTCCCGGAGTTGTTGTAGACGCCGTAGGTGGCGGTTTTTTCTTCTCCTTTTTTTACTTTCAGCAGGGAGAGGTGGTCGTAGGGTAACCGCAGGCCGGAAGGGAGTTCGTAGGGATATTCGTCCAAGATGGTACGCGTACGCGCCTCTACAGTCCCTTTGATCTCTAATTCGATCTGTGCGTTTTTGGCATTGGAGGAGACAGTGATGCTTTTGTTGAAGAAGCCGGGACGGTCTTTGGGGTCGAAGGTGGCTTTGATGAAACCTGTTTTACCGGGCAGAACGGGCTGGCGGCTCCATTCCGGAGAGGTGCAACCACAGGAAGCTTCAACGCTTTTGATCAGGATCGGGGCGTTCCCGGTGTTGGTGAATTGGAAGTTGTGGGCGACGGGGCCGTCTGTCTCTTTGATGGTTCCGAAGTCGTGCAGCTCTTTTTCGAAGTACATGACCGGCTGTGAAAGAAGCTGCAGCGATGTTATGAGCCAGCTTATGAGCAGTATCCCTTTTATTTTCATTTGTTTCGGTTTTTGTTGCAGGTATTGCAAAATTAGTGCTTTTCGGGCAATTTTCCCCAGTCAGGGGATTATTTTTCCGGATGTTTGCGGCATGCCGCCTAATTTTTCCATCTTGGCTTTCAGGCGCAGTTTCCGCTTTTTCTGGGTCTCCAACGGGATGCAGAGTATTTCTGCTATTTCCCGGTTGTGCAGGTCTGTGTCTATCATCAGGATGAGCAGTCTGTCGTGCAGGGTCATGTTTTCGTATTCTGTCCGAGTGTTCAGGATGTGGTATAGTTCGGGGTGGTTACGTCCCAGTACTTCGAACAGGCGCCGGTGGTAGCTGTCCATGTGGGTTTCGCACATGTGTAAGTATTTTTCGTAAAATTCAGGGTACTTTTCGTGTATCTTAGCCTGCCGGATGTAAACCCGAAGATGATCGAAGAAGTACCAGTTGTTGAGTTTGCTGAGTTCCCGCAATTCCACTACGGGGGTGGGTTGTTTTTCGTAGGGATGGAGATCGGGCAGTGGGTCGGGCAACGGATCGGGCAACGGCCGGCGAATGTAGAGGAAGATCATGGCGACCGAGAATATGGACAGCAACAGGAAGATCCCTCCGATTATCAGGTATGCAGTCATTTTTTAGTATTTGGTGTGTTTCATTTTTCTCTGTTTTTTGTAACCGGAGAGGATGTTGTCTCTTCTGTTACAGGCAAACGGATCATAAATTCCGTTCCCTCTTCCGGACAAACAAAGGTAATATTTCCGCCGATATGTTCTACGATGCGGCGGGAAATGGCTAATCCCAATCCCATTCCGCTGCTTTTGGTGGTGAAGCTGGGATCGAATATTTTTTCGCGTACTTCTTCCGGTATCCCGGTTCCATTGTCCCGCACCCGGATGATAGCCTGGTTGTCTTCGCGGTGTACGGATACCCGGATGTGGCCTTCGCGCTCTTCCGGAATGCTTTGTACGGCATTTTTTAAGATGTTTACCATGACCCGGCTGAGTTGTGTGCGGTCTCCCCATACGTTCAGCCCGGGGGTGATGTCGCATGTTATCCGGGCGCTGTTGCGGAACAGGAGGATGCTGTTTTTTACCAGTTCGCTGAGGTCTATCCGCTCTTTTTGCGTAACCGATATTTTGGCGAAATCGGAGAAGGTGGAGGCGATGGAGGCCATGTTGTCGATCTGTTCGATCAGGGCCACAGAGACGTCTCCGAATCGTTTTTTAAACTCTTCGGGATCTTCGATCTGCAGGGAACGTTGCATGAATTGGATGTTGAGTTTCATGGGTGTGAGCGGGTTTTTGATTTCGTGGGCGATTTGCCGGGCCATCTCCCGCCAGGCGCTTTCCCGTTCCGATCTTGCCAATTGTTCTACGCTCTCTTCCAATTTGTCGGCCATTTTGTTGTAGGCCCCGATCAGTTCTCCGACTTCGTCCCGGAGGTGGTATATGATTCGTTCGTTTTTGCCTCCGATGTGCATGGTTTTCAGTTTGTCGTTTACCAATTGCAGGGGTTTGGTTACCCGTTCGGCGACGACTCCGGAGAGCATGAAAGCGAGTACCATCACCATGACGGCCATGTTTACCGCAATGACGACCATGATGGCGATGTCCCGGTTCAGTTCGTCGTTTTGGGAGAAGTAGGGGATGTGAATGATGTATGTACGGCCGTTGTCCAATACCAATGGCATGTAGATGGACATGTAGCCTAATTCGCCGATCTGTTCCCGCACGACGTAGGTCATAGCTCCCTGGTCGATGATTTGTTCTAACGCTTCGCCGTTGATGAGGTAGCCGCAGAAGCCGGAGGTGAAGATCTCGGGACGGGAGGTGGCTGTGAGACGGCCCCGGACGGAGTAGAGGTTGATGTCGACTTTTAGTATCTCGGACATCGCGGTCAGTATGTCTAAGATTTCCGGACACTCCATGTATTCTACGCAGGGCAGGTGTTCTAATTCCCGGTTGACGAATTTGATGGAGTCCATGGCTTTGATCCGGTGCCTGTTTTCAAAGCTTTTTGTATTCAGGTTTATGGAGAGGGCTGTCAGGATGGCGCACAGGGATACGGTCAGGAAGATGGTGTTGTTTTTGATCCGGGCTTTCAGAGTGCCCCGTTTGAAGTCGAGGTTGTGGTTGGGGCTGAAAAAGAGGCCGTAGGAGGAGATCAGGACGCAGATGAAGAATGCGTAGAGGACGTTGAAGTTGTAAAGGGAGAAGATCCCCTGGTGCAGGCTGATGACCAGAGTGGCGTTTTTTTCGACGGGGATCAGCAGGTGCTGGTATTGGTCTTTTTCGATCAGTTTGGGGGTTCCGTCGTATTCTTTGAAGGCGGTCAGCAGTTTGTTGTAGTTGAAATTCCCCGAGGAGTAGATCAGTTTTCCGTCCCGGTATTTGGCGTAGGAGTAGGTGTATGAGGTTCCGTCGCCGTCTGTGGAGCGGCGGGAAAGGATTTGCGGATAGCCGGCCCCTTCGCTGTAGGGACGGGAGTCGAAGCGCAGGTAGAGGTTTTGGGGTCCGTACCGGAATTTTCCCAGGTAGGAGGAGCGCCCGTCAAATTCATTCAGGGCATAAAAGGAGGTGCCTGCTATGGGGATGCCTATGGAATCCAATAGCCGGTCAAAGTAGCTTCCGCAACCGGCCTCTCCGCATACTGTGATCTCTACGGTGTAGTTGTAGCCTTTAGTGTCTAAGAATTCTTCTGTTAAAGCGATCCTCAAGGACTCTTCGTCGTTTGTGTCGACAAATTCCCCGATGGTGTCGGAGAGGTTTAGGGCGGCTTCTATTTTTTGCAGGTGGTTTTCGAAATTTTCGTCCCGTTCTTCGATCAGTTCGCTTGCGTATTCCAAGCGTTGCCTGATCTCCCGCTCTCTTTCGCATTTTTTGGATACCCATACGATGAATATGGAGAGTATGCCGATGCCGATCATGTAGATGGTTCGCCGGGCATCCCGCCGTATGATGTATTGGTTGACGGCCAGTAAGGAGTATTGCAATATCAGCAGCAGGCCGCAGTACCAGGCCGATGCAATTCCGCTCCAGTGGAACAGTAGGGTCAGCAGGGTTAATTCGAGGAGGATCAGCGGCCCTAAGGTGCGCAGCGGGAAGAGGGAGCGAACGATGTGTAGTGTGTTGTTGGCGGCTATCAGTGTCACTGCTACGCCTGCCACGATCCCTATGAATGCGATGATGGAAACCGGTTCGACGGTTACCACGTTGGCCATGTTGAGGTAGGTGTTGGTGTGTAGCAGCAGGGAGCGGATGACCCGGATGCAGAAGAGCAGGTAGAGAAATACGATGGCGGGAGGCAAGAGGAGTGCAAGGTGCCGGTAACGGTATAGAAGCGGACTCCGGGTATTGATGTGCAGGTTGGAGAATGCGATGAAGCAGATGGCTATCAGGGAGAATGCCGAGAGGAAGAGGTCGCCTACGGAGGCTATGAGGCAACCGGGCATCTCTGCGTCGAATAGGCGCAATCGGTAGAGGGAGGCAGGGACTTGAAAGCGGATCATGGCTCCCCGCAGCAGCAGCAGGAAGAGGAGAAATCCGGCGATGCAGAGCAGTTGGGCGCGCAGGGAAGGGGTCCGGGAGAGTGTGAGGTCGAACACGTAGAACAGGGTGATGAAGATCAGCAGGTAGAGTATGATGAGCGGGATGTTCAAAGTTCTATCTTTGAAGTCGGCGTCGGCATAGATGTAAAAGAGCGGGATCCCTTCTTTGGAGGATATTTCTACTCCGTTTGCTATGGGTTCCGGGCTGACCCGGATGTGCCGGGCGTTTTCTCCTTTGATGCGGAGGAAGTTCCCGAAGTGGTTCCGTATGTATTGGTTTTCATAGGGGTAGTCGTCTTTGATCCGGATCAATACGTAGGTTTCCCGGTTCCCTGTGATGCGTTTCCGGATTTCGTAGAAGGCGTTGTTGATTTTTTGAAAGTGTTTGTCCGATCGCAATTTTTCGTAGATCCCTTCTACTCCGAGGTTTTCGTCTGTCCAGAAGGTGAATTTTCCGTTTTCGGCCAGGAGTGCCGACAGGTCTTTTTCTTCTTCTGGGGTACGGATGTTTGTTGTGTCCTGTAATTGCCGGAGCAGCTGGTCTGCTTTGGTCTCTTGCCGGTGCAGCCGGTTTTCCAATCTGTTTACCCAGGAATCCCTGTCTTGCGGCACGAAAATGTATTCCCAGGAGAGCGCTCCCAGTAGTAGAAAAAGATCTATGATCAGGACTATCCACGCTTTTTTCATCCGCTTGTTGTTTTGTTACTGGTGGTGATACGGCACTCCCCGCAGGATGGTCAGGGCCCGGTAAAGTTGTTCCACAAAGATCATCCGCACCATCTGGTGCGAGAAGGTCATCCGGGAGAGTGCTATTTTCGCTTGCCCCCGTTTGTATATTTCGTCTGAAAATCCGTAGGGCCCTCCGATCACAAATACCAATCTTTTTGTACCGGACAGCATCTTTTGTGCCAGGAATTCCGAAAAGCCGACCGATGTGCAGGATTCGCCCCGTTCGTCTAATAGCACGACCCAATCTCCCGCCTGCAATTGTTCGATGATCGCCTCCCCTTCTCTCTCTTTTTGTACGGTTTCGGTCAGGTGCCGGCTGTTTTTGAGGTCGGGCAGTATTTTCATTTCGTAGGGGATGTATTTCCCGAGCCGCTTTTGGTATTCCACGATTCCACTGCGTATGTATTCCGCATCGGTTTTGCCGATCACTAACAGGCAAATTTTCATGCTTTCCGGAATGAGTTGTTTTGTGTATGTATCCGTTACGGGCAGGCTGCTCTCTGTGTTTCCCGCCTACGACGAAAGTAACATTTTTTTCGCACATCCTTTGCAAGAAACCGGTTTTTATCCCTATATTTGCAGCCGCTACCGGTGAAACGGTATTTTTTCTTATTTGTGCAGGTCCTATAGCTCAGCTGGTTAGAGCACCTGACTCATAATCAGGGGGTCCTTGGTTCAAGCCCAAGTGGGACCACTGCCAATAAAGGGTTTCAGAACATGAAGCCCTTTTTTCTTTTCGTCAAAAAGCATGTTGGAGTTCTATTTCATCTCTGGAAGTGGGTGAAATTTATTTGGGGGGGCTTTCGGTATCTTTTAGAACCTTCTGATACAGTTTGTCGATTTTCTCTTTGATCGATCTTTCGGATGGTGTTAAAGGGATTTGGTTACTCTCCTTTGCATCCAGTTCATCGGAGAGTTTCCTTAATGCTTCTAATAATTCCTGACTTTGGCTATCCCCCTTTGCATGCTGTTCAATGAACGTTAGTTTTTCGCTGTTACCGGGGTTGTCACAGTTTTCAGCAGATGGAGCTGTATCAGTAGATGGATAGGTGTAATAGGTATAGCCTGCATTATGAGGGTCAATATCATCTCTTTTATGTGCATCATACACTTCGTATCCTTGTGATACGGCACTTGGTGTGCCACTTACCACAACACCTGCCACAGCACCTTTTACAGCACCTTTTAGCATACCCTCCATAATATCCTCATCTGAGAAAGCACCTAAGAAAGCTCCCCTCATAGTAGTTTCAATAATGATACTGTCGGAGTTGGCATCAGCCAAACCGTCAACAAAACCTCCAGTTGCTGCTTGGAGTACCTTACCAGCAGTAGAAGAAGAGTAGTTGTATGTACCTACATATTGATAATAAGAGTTGTCCATTTCTCCTGTTTTGATCCTTTTTTCGATTTCCCTGTTGTTTACATTAAATCCTTTTATCCGCTTTTCATCATACTCTCCCGTTGGAACATAGCGAATTGTTTCATGAGATTCGTTTGTTCCCGCTTCGTCTCTGACGAATTTTACCGGGCAGTATGCTTTCCCATCTTTTAATGTAAATGATATATCGTTGAAAAGAGCAATGTCTAAAATTACGTCTAAAACTGCTCCGTCTGGATAGTGATACACCGCTTCCAAGCTACTCACTTTATCCCAAACCACACCGTTCCCATCGTAATACCTTCCTTCGCGTAGAACAAGGTCTCCCTGGGCTTCTTTGTTGTGGAAATTTCTGTTGATGTGCCGCAGTAAATTGGGATCTGTATTTATACCGTATTCGTTGGAGTCGGAAGGTTTTTCCAATACTCCAAGAGCTCTTCCGTCAGCGGGGTCTATTAAATAGGTTTTCCCGTTTATGGCGAAAACTTTTCCCGAAAATTTTATTTCTCCGACCTTTGTATAGGAAAGGCCATAGCATTGATTTTTTCCGGACAATTGACTGTTGATCCACTTTTGATCGGAATGCCCTGCCGGCATGTCCCTGACAGTGGATTGGGAAAAAGCGATCCATACGATCGCGGAGAAAAAGAAGGTGAACATAGTTGTTTTCATACCTGTGCATTCATCTTGTGATAAATTTTAACAGATCAAATATACGGAATGTTTTTTAATTAAAATAAACATTCTGGATGGACAAGAAAGTAGTATATTCAACTATTATCCTTCTCCGGTAAAAATTCCGTATCTTTACAGGAAAAGTATTTTGAAGGCCATGATGCGGGAACTTGAATTACAAAAGGCATTTATGCTTGTGGAACCGGGGCCGGTGACGATGGTCAGTACCAGCCTAGAGGGAAGGGCGAATGTGATGACGCTTACCTGGATCACGGTGTTGGACTGGACTCCCCGGTTTGCTCTTTGTACCGGAGCGTGGAATTACTCTTTCGAGGCGTTGGTGAAAACCGGGGAGTGTGTGGTTGGTATTGCTACGGCGGATTTGGTAGAGACGATCCTTGATGTGGGTACTGTTTCGGGGAGGGAGGTAGATAAATTTACGCGTTTCGAACTTACACCCCTGCCCGCTTCGCATGTCGCGGCACCCCTTATCGGCGAATGTTACGCCAATATTGAGTGCCGCGTAGCGGATCATATCAAGCGGCACAATATCTTTGTGCTGGAAGGGATAAAGGCCTGGACGAATCCCGCACACAGGGATAAACGGCTGCTGCATGCTGTAGGCGACGGCACTTTTACAGCCGACGGGGAGGTGTTTCATCGCCGCGTCCGCATGGGCGATAAACTCCCGCCGGGTGTGTGAAGCGCACCGAAAGCCCGGCTGCGCGCGATCGGGAGGTTTTCAGTAGTAAGACGAGTAAGCGTTTGTTTCGTTACAAAAAAGCGGGAAATAATAATGCCGGGCCATTGAAGATTCAGGCCCGGCATTTTTTCGATTTGCAAACGATGGGGATTATTTCAGTCCGCGGTTTTTCAGCAAGGGGCCTACGCCGGGTTCGGCGCCGCGGAAATTGATGTACATCGTGGTGGCGTCGTCGATTCCGCCCGGGGTGAGGATGTATTTCCGGAAGCGCTCCGCCGTAGCCGGATCGAATAGGTTGCCGGCTTCTACAAAGGCCTGGAAGGCATCTGCATCCAATACTTCCGCCCACATGTAACTGTAATAGCCGGCCGTATAGCCTCCGCCCATGGTGTGGTTGAAGTAGGTGCTCCTATAACGGGGCGGGATCTGCGGCAGGGTATGCAGCCGCTTCATGGAAGCTGCTTCGAAAGCGATCACGCCAAAATCCGCCGGTATCTCTTTCAAAACGTGGAAGTCCATATCCAGCACAGAGGCTTCTATGTATTCGGAGGTGGCAAATCCCTCTCCGTAGGTTCCGCTTTTTTCTAATTTATCGACGAGGTCTCCCGGGATCGCTTCGCCTGTTTGGTAGTGGCGGGCATATTCGTTCAGTACCTCCGGCTGGAATACCCAATGTTCCATGATCTGGGAGGGCAGTTCCACAAAATCACGGGGTACACCGGCTACGCCGTAGTAGTGGACGTCTTTGAAGAGGTTGTGCAGCGCGTGCCCGAATTCGTGGAAGAGGGTTTCTGCTTCGTCCGCGCTGAACAGAGCCGGCTGGCCGCCGGAGGGTTTGGTAAAGTTGCATACGATGGTGACTACCGGTGCTATCCGCTCGCCGTTGGCATAGGCCTGGGGGCGGTATGTTCCGCACCAGGCCCCGCCCCGTTTGGTGGAGCGGGGAAAGTAGTCCAGGTAGAGTACGCCGAGGTGGGTACCGTCCCGGTCTTTGCACTCGAATGCTTCTGCTTCTGGGTGGGGTTTCGGGATTTCGGCGATGGTGGTGAAGGTGATGCCGTAGAGTTTGTGGGCGACCCAAAACATCCCGTTCCGTACGTTTTCCAATTTCAGGTAGGGGCGCAATTGGTTTTCGTCCAGATCAAAACGGGCTTTCTTTACTTTCTCGGTGTAGTAACTCCAATCCCAACCCTGTAGTTCTCCTTGTGTGCCTTCTTTGTGCATCAGGGCCTGTAAGTCGGCAGCTTCGCTTTTGGCTTTTACCAGGGCGGGTTCCCATACTTGCTGTAAGAGGCTGTATACATTCGCGGCGTTTTGGGCCATCCGTTCTTCCAGTATAAAGGCGGCGTAATCGGTGTATCCGAGCAGTTTTGCTTTTTCCAACCGCAGGGTGATCAGCTCTTTTACCACGGCCTTGTTGTCGTTTTCGCCACCGTTGTTGCCGCGATTGAGGTAGGCGTTGAATAGCTGTTCCCGCAGCGCCCGGTTGTCTGCAAATTGCAGGAAGGGCATGATGCTGGGGTTGTGCAGTGTAAAGACCCATTTGCCTTCTTCCCCGGCAGTTTCTTTCGCTCCGGCGATAAGGCTTTCCGGCAAACCGGCCAGGTCCTGTTCGTTGTCGATGACCAATTTGAATGCGTTGGTCTCTTTCAGCATGTTTTGCCCGAAGGTGATCTGCAATAGGGAGAGCCGGCCGTTCAGTTCCCGGAGTTTTTCCTGTTGCTCCGCGTCTAAGTTGGCCCCGCCCCGGATAAAGTTTTTGTAGGTTTCTTCTGTCAATTTGGCCTGTTCTTTGTTTAAGGTCGCTTTTTCCGGTCCTTCGTAAACGGCTTTTACCCGGGCAAACAGAGCGGGGTTCAGGATGTTATCGTCGCTGTGTTGGGAAAGTAGCGGAGAGAGTTCTTTGTCTAATGCCTGTATTTCGTCCGATCCGTTGGCGCTGTTCAGGCCGCTGAAAACAGTCCGTACCCGGCGCAACAGGGAACCACTTTGGTCCAAAGCGGCAATGGTGTTTTCAAAGGTCGCCGGAGCGGTGTCGGCAATGATCGCCTCAATCTCTTTTTTCTGTTCTTCCATTCCCTTCAGGAAGGCCGGTTTGTAATGTTCGGGCCGGATCTCCTCAAAGGGAGGTACTCCGAAGGGGGTTTTGTACTCGGAGAAAAACGGGTTTCCGTCCGTGTTTTCTTTTTTTCCTCCGCAGGCTCCCAATAGAACGGCTAATCCTGCGATTGTGATCATTTTTTTCACGTTTGTTTGTATTATAAGAGTTTGCCCGCGAAGATAGATGAAATTTCGTTCCATTATTCTCAGGAGTGACAAATAAATCAGGGGGCTTTAAACAAACCAGTAGCTTGGCAAAAACAATGCACTCAAACAAAATATGGCATCTTGCTGCTTTATTTTTACGATAAAATAGAGTAGACAAATAATATTGATGAAGCGGTATGCCAGTACACAAAAACGGAGCAAGTCATTTGTTGGTAAATACATCTCTACCACTGTAAACGCAATTAATCCGGCAATAACTATATTTGATACGATATAAAAACTGGTTTCGACGGCTTTTCGACGCTCATCTTTAAACAGCAAAACGATTTTTCCAGGTACAATCATGGCAGCGACCAGAAGGGCGATGATCGTATACAAGAAGGAATGCAGCATTTCTTTCACCGTAAAAAAATAGAGAACGGCTAAAACAAAAATGCCGATACTGTCCCAATATTTTTTCATACCTTTTTATGGATTTGAATTAAGCACAATCCCTGCTACATGAAGCTGCCATCCAAATAGTATTGACAGGCATCCCGACAAGAATTTCATGATTTGAAAAAATTAAGTTATTAAATAGACATTAGAATTGTATTCAAAACAATATATTCGTTTGAATGGGAACAAAAATGGTGTATTAGAAAAATTTGCACCATTGTTTTTACAGGACAATAAGGTGCCTGCATGATTTCTTTTTCAATTGAAAATCAACCTGTTGAAATTATTTATTCGGGGACATCTCAAAAAAATTCTGAAAATGTCCATTCGAGCAGTTTTACGATGTTTTTTCGGTTCAGATGTTTTTTACCCGGAAATCGTTTCATGCATACACCTTAACGGGTTCATAGCCATTTGTAATATCAATACTGTTTTACTATTTTCGCACTGTTTCAATTCAAAATCAATGTGTATGGTCGGTTTTTTTAAATCTCTTTTTGCCGGAACGGCGGGAAAAGAGCGTCCGGAGGACAAGGTCGGGGAGGAAGCAAGCGAGAAGGAGAGGCAGCGGAAATTCGATATTTTGAAATACGATGGCCTGAAAGCCCTGAAAATCGGGAAAACAGGTTATGCCGCCCGGTGTTTCCGGGAGGCACTGGCCTTGCAGGAGGAGTTCCAGACGCTTACCTACCTGGCTGCGGCTTGTGTCCGTTTGCAGGAGCCGGAGGAGGCGTTGGCCGTTTACGACCGGCTGGCGGAACTGGACCCCGGTTTCAAGGATACTTTTCTGGAACGGGCCCGGCTATACTACGGGGAGAAGAAGCCGGAACAGGCTTTGGAGGAGTGCAGCCGGGCGCTTGCTTTGGACGAAACCGACCACCGGGTTTATCTGTTGATGGCAAGGGTCTACCGGCAACTTGACCGGCAGGAGGATGCGGTAGCGGCTTGTACCAAAGCCGCAGAACAGGCGGAAGGCAAGGCGGAAGCGTTGCTTTTGCGGATCGAACTGTATGTAGAGAGGAACCAGCCGCAGGAGGCTTTGGAGGATGCCAGAGTATTGATCGCCTTACACCCGGAGGAAGAGGGCGCTTACCTGCTCCGGGGGCGCGCATACGAAGCGCTGAAATTGCCGGAAAAAGCTCTGGAGGATTACCGACAGGTCATTGAATTGGATCCGTTTAACGAACAGGGGTATTTGGAGGCGGCCCGAGTCCTGATCCAGGAGGGACAAGCGGAAACCGCCGCCGGGTTGTTGGACGAAGCGATCGAGCAGTTGCCCGGTTGTGTCGGGGTTTACATCGCACGGGCAAAAACGAAGGAGGTATTGGGAGATGCGGCAGGCTCTGTCGCCGACCTGAAAACGGCAGAGGAGTTGCAGCAAAACGACTCGGAACGCGAATACACAACGGTCAATTTTAACGATCTCTACACCCACCGACCGCTATGATGCACGAAAAGCGGATAGAGTGGCCGGATCTGGCCGTTACTGCGGTTGTTCGCAGTTTTCGCCCCGAAAACGGGGTGGCGGAACACCATGCGGTTATAGAGACGGGAAACCGGCAGTTTTCCGCAGAGGAGCAATTCCGGGCCATCGGGTGTGCCGCAACGCGGTTGGCGGATCTGTTCCCCGGATGTACGCCTTTGTTCCGGCGCTATTTTGTGAGTGACGCTGCGAACCAGCAGCGTTTTTTGAAAACCGGGGAGGGATGCAGGTCTGTGGTGCAGCAACCGCCGCTGAATGGCAGCAAGGTTTGCCTGTGGATCTACCTAGCGGAGGGGGGGGAGTGTTCGTTCCGTGCAGGTAGCGCTGTGTGGAGGCATGCCGGTTATTCCCACATCTGTTGTTCCGGCCTTGATGTGCCCGGAGCGGACGAGTGTCGGGCGACCGAAACTATTTTTAACCGGTATGCGGAGGAATTGGCCGGGTTCGGCTGTTCGCTGGCGGACCATTGCATCCGGACCTGGATCTATGTGCAAGGGGTGGATGTTCACTACGCAGGAATGGTCCGGGCCCGAAAGGCTTTTTTTGAGCAAGAGGGGTTGACTCCCGGCACCCATTTTATTGCCAGTACCGGCATTGAGGGGAAAGCGATGGATCCCCGATCGCTGGTATTGATGGATGCCTACGCTATACACGGCATTGCTCCGGAGCAGGTCCGTTACTTACACGCTCCCGCCCACCTGAACCCTACGTATGAATACGGGGTTACTTTTGAACGGGGGACGGTGGTGGAGTACGGTGACCGGCGGCATGTTTTTATATCCGGTACGGCGAGTATCGACAATAGGGGGGCTATTGTACACCCGGAAGATGTTACCGGGCAGACGGAGCGGGTGTTTGAAAATATCGGTGCGTTGCTGGCGGAGGCGGAGTGCGGCCTGGAGGATGTTATGCAGATGATCGTTTATCTGCGGGATACGGCCGATACCGAAAAGGTCCGGAGGTTTCTGGAAAAGAGGTGTGCCGGTATTCCTTACGCCCTGGTCTGGGCGCCTGTATGCCGTCCCGGCTGGTTGGTGGAGGCGGAGTGTATGGCGGTAAAAGCATGGAGGAATACGAGATTCGCTCCTTTTTAAATGGCTTCGGCGGAAGATTCAAACAAGTTTTTAGTGCATGGGGTTTAGGGGGACGATCTCTCCCAAACGCGGAATGGCGATACGAATGTTCCGTTTCCCGGCCTCTTCGGCAAATACTTTGGGCGGATCGCTCAGCGGTTCGTCGGAGAGGTCGAAGGTTCCGTAGTGCATGGGGATGGTGATTCCGGCTCCCATTTTTTCGGAGGCGGTGAGGGAGTCGTAGGGCGAAATGTGGTTGGGCTGCATAAACCAGCGCGGTTTGTAGGCGCCGATCCCGAGCAGGGCGTAATCCGGCGAGCCGAACAGTTCCCGCACCTCTGAAAAGTGTTCTGAGTAACCGGTGTCTCCGCTGTAATAGAGGGAGATCCCGTTTACAGCGATGAGAAAGGCCCCCCACAGTCGTTTTCCGCCGTCCTGCACGGAGCGTTTTCCCCAATGCTGGGAAGGCAGGAAGGTGATCTTTACCTCGCCGTCCACCAATTGCTGGTACCAACCCGCTTCGATCACTGCCGCACCCGGGATCCATTTCCGGATCAAAGCGCCGGTCCCCAGGCCGGCAAATACTTGCATCCGGGGGCTGTTGCGGTAGAGGCTGGCGATGCTTTTTTTGTCCGTATGGTCGAAGTGATCGTGGCTAAGCAGCAGGTAATCCACGTTTTTGAAGAGTTCGGGGTTGGCCGGAAGTTTGCTTTGCCGGCGCACGAAAGGGATGTTCCCGAATACGGGGTCGAACATCAGCCGCTTCCCTCCGATCTGCATGTAAAAGGAGTTGTGGCCCAGCCATACTAAAAAATCGCCCGGTATGTCCTGCAGGGAGTGCAGGTATTCTATTTCGGGGTCCCATTTCTCTTCCCGCTTCTCTTTGCGCTGGGGATTGGGGGATAGGCGCCACTTCAATACATTTCCGATCCCCTGTTTTTTGCGGTGGTACCGGTTTACAAAACGCCCCCGTACAACCGGGTTTCCCCGCCAGTAAGGTTTGACGGTCAGCAAACCTTCGTTCCGTCGAAAAGATATGTGGTGGCTCATCTGCGCTTGGTGAATAATGGACAAATATAGCTAAAACCGGGAACAATCGCTAAAGGCTTGCTGTTAAAAGCGGGACAAAGGTTTACGGCGGAGCTGTCTGTATAGTCTGTCTATTCTCTTTTGTGCCTTTGGAATACCTACGGAACACCTGCGGAATACCTGCGGAACACGTACGGAACACGTGCCAGTCTGTGAGGTGTGTTGGGGATGGGTTTCCGGGGTGTCGTTTGGATGCAATTTACGGATTTTTTTGCTTTTTCGGAAGGGGGAGGGTGGTTTTTGTTGTTGGGTGTATCCGGAAGTGTCTCGTCCTGCAAAAATTAGTTACCTTTGCCTCCTGTTGTAAAATGGTTTTGTGATGATTTCAGCAGATGCTTTGGCCGTGGAGTTCGGCGACCGTGTTCTTTTTAAGGATGTCTCTTTTCAGATCAATGAGAAGGACCGGATTGCCCTGATGGGCAAAAACGGGGCCGGGAAATCGACCCTGTTGAAGATCCTGGCGGGGGAGCGGAAACCGACCAGAGGATCGGTTTCCGCCCCGAAGGATGCAGTGATTGCGTATCTTCCCCAGCACTTGATGACGGAGGATGGACGGACGGTTTTTGAAGAGGCGTCCCAGGCTTTCGCCCATTTGTTCGAGATGGAACGGCGGATCGAGGAGCTGAACCGGCAGTTGACAGAACGCACTGATTATGACTCCCCGGAGTATTTTAAGTTGATTGAGGATGTTTCTGCGCTGAGTGAGAAATTTTACAGTATTGACCAGACGCATTTTGAGGCGGATGTGGAAAAAACGTTGATGGGGTTGGGTTTTAAGCGGGAGGAGTTGCACAAACCGACCGCTGCATTCAGCGGCGGGTGGCGGATGCGGATTGAATTGGCCAAAATGCTGTTGAAGAATCCGGATGTGCTTTTGCTGGATGAACCGACCAATCATTTGGACATTGACTCTATCCAGTGGCTGGAGGATTTTTTGGTGAGCAGCGGCCGGGCGGTTGTTTTGATATCGCACGACCGGGCTTTTGTGGACCGGATCACGACCCGCACCATTGAGGTGACTATGGGGCGGATCTATGATTATAAAGTCAACTACTCCCAATACCTGGTGTTGCGCCGGGAGAGGCGGATGCACCAGCAAAAGGCTTATGATGAGCAGCAAAAGATGATTGCCGAGACCCGGGAGTTTATTGAGCGGTTCAAAGGTACGTATTCCAAGACCCTGCAGGTGCAGTCCCGGGTGAAGATGTTGGAGAAGCTGGAGGTTGTGGAGGTGGATGAGGAGGATACTTCGGCGCTCCGCCTGAAATTTCCGCCCTCTCCCCGTTCGGGCAGTTATCCTGTTGTTGTGCAGGAGTTGTCCAAACAGTACGGGGAACATCCTGTTTTTAACGGGGCCGGTTTCACTATTGAGCGGGGCGAAAAGGTTGCTTTTGTGGGCAGGAACGGGGAAGGGAAGTCTACGCTGGTGAAATGCATCATGGATGAGGTCCGGGACTATACGGGTACCCTTACCCTGGGACACAATGTCCGGATCGGTTATTTTGCTCAAAATCAGGCTTCTCTGCTGGATGAAAACCTGACCGTTTACCAGACGGTGGATGAGGTTACGCCTTTGGAGTTGAAAAGCAATACCAAAAATTTACTGGGGGCGTTTATGTTCAGCGGGGATGATATCGATAAAAAGGTGAAGGTGCTCTCCGGCGGCGAGCGTACCCGGCTGGCTATGATCAAACTGTTGCTTCAGCCGGTGAATTTGCTGATCCTGGACGAACCGACCAATCATCTGGACCTGAAAACCAAGGATATTTTGAAAAATGCCCTGATCGATTTTGACGGTACCCTGATCGTTGTTTCGCACGACCGGGATTTTCTGAACGGGTTGACGACCAAGGTGTATGAGTTCGGGAATAAAAAGGTGACGGAGCACCTGGAGGATATCAACGGTTTCCTGCGGAAAAAGAAGCTGGAGAATCTCCGGGAGATCGAGCGGCGCAATCCTGCCTGAAACAGGTCCGCTCTTCTCTCCCGGTCCGATCCCCGGCTATGGTTTGAGGTACTTTATTGTTTCTCCGTCTCAATGATAAACACTCCGTTTTTTGCCTTCTCCCCATAGGTTTCAATGGCAGTGGCATTTTTCTGGATGGTAACAGACCGGATCTCCTCATCCGATAGTTTGTCAAAGGCAGCTTTATTGCTCTCTTTCCCGTCTATTATGATCAGTGCGTCCGACAGGATTCTCAGCTCTGCCAGTATATCCGAAAGTTTGTTGGTTTGCTGGCGGGAGCGGTGATATACATGTATACTCGATGCGTTGGATGTTTTGTCTGATACGCCCCCCGACAATGAGAAGGTTACCGGTAGCATATACTCCACAGCAACGGCTTTCCCTCTCTGCTTTCCCGGTTCCCAATCCGGCAATTCCCGGATCACCCGCAAAGCCTCCGCATCCAAAAGCGAATCGGCGGATTCTATTACATGCACATTGGCTACCTTTCCCGATGCTGTCACTGTAAATTTTATGAGCACTCTTCCCTGGATTCCGTTTTCATGGGCCTTTTTCGGATAGACAAGTTTGCTGTTTATGTAGTGCATAACTCCGCCCTCTACCGGCAAACGGGGCATGTCTTCCACCACCACAAAAACTTCTTCATCGGATAGAACAGTATCCCGGAGGGGAGCCGTCATGACTACAACGGGCTCCGGATGAACAGGTTCCGGATGCATCTGTACCTGAAGCGGTCGCTCCGGTTGTACGCTCACCTCTATACTCTTTTTTCCCACAAAGGAACACACCAGCGTGGCGTTCTCCGGAGCGCTCAGGGAGAATCCTCCGCCCGAACCCGTCGTCACTCCGATGTTTGATCCTTTTATGATCACTATTGCCCCGGGGAGCGCATCTCCTTTTTCATCGGTCACTTTCCCGGTAACTGTGATGGTCCCTTTGGACCGTTTCCCGTCGATTTCGCTTTCGCCGGACAGCAACGTTCCGGCGATGGTAACCGGCCGTGTTTCGTGCAACCCGGAGCTGTTTTCCGCCCCATAGCTATCTGCCAGGGCACGGGCATTTCCGGCCAGTACCAAACAGACTGTCAGCGGAAGCAGCAACAGGTATTTGGCCAGGCCGATCCTGGAACTTCTTTTTTTATTCATCATAACAATGCGTTTTTTTAATTGTGAAACTGTAAAATTGGTTGCGATGGGAATTCTGTCCGGCTGATGCGAAAGGCGCAGGAGGTGGTACTGGTAGTTTTTCCGGTTAAAGCCGGAGGAGACCACATCTTTGTCGGCCAGAAATTCGAGGTTTTGTCTGATCTCGCGGCGCAATAGCCAGGCCGCGGGGTTAAACCAGCAAAACACGCAAACCAGTTCGCTGATCAGCATGTCTGCCGAGTGTCCCTGCCGGACGTGCACTTTTTCGTGTGTCACGATCTCTTGCAGTTCCCGGAGTGTATACTCGTCCGGGTTCACAAATATCCATCTCAGGAAGGAAAAAGGCGCCACTCCTTCTCCGGGGGATATGATGTTCGTATTCAATGAAGAAAGCGGACGCCCTTTGGCTGCCAGCCGGCAGATGCCCGCCACCTGCACCGCCATGCGGCAAAGGAGGAAAGCGATGCCCGCGGCGTAGAGCGTCCACAACAGGCTTTCCCACGGAAAGGGAACGCCGGCGGTAAGCGGTTCGGCGGTTACGACGATCTCTTCCAATTCTGTCCGGAAATCCGCTACGTACCGGATGATCGGCTGTTTTCCGACTGTCGGGAAAGAGAGGTTGATCAACGGATAGAGGAAGGAGACGACCAATACAGACCAGAGGCAGAGCCTTTTTATTCCGAAAAAGGTGTCTTTCCCGAATAACAGCCGATAAAAGAGCCAGAACAGGAGGAGGGCTGTATTTACCTGGACGATGTAAATGAGCAATGGCTTCATGTTATTTCTTTTCGATCAGGTGAATGATCTCTTTCAGCTCTTCCGCCGATATCTGTTGTTTCCGGGCGAAGAAGGTCACCAACTCTTTGTAGGAGTTGTCGAAGTAGTCGCGCACGACCCCGGACATGAAGCGGACTTTGTAGTCGTTCTCTTCGATCAGCGGCCTGTAGGCGTAGGTGTTTCCGAAGCGCTTGCTTTGTACATACCCTTTTTTCTCCAGGTTTTTCACGATGGAGGCTACTGTGGTGTAGGGAGGAAGGGGTTCTTCCATCCGGTTCATGAAATCCTTGACGGCTCCTTCTCCGGTTTGCCAGATCCGCAGCATGATCTCTTCTTCTTGAAAGGTTAGTTTTTCCATGATTGATGTATACGATCACATCGCAAATCTACGAACTTTTCGTAATACAACAAGCGTTTTATTGATTTTTAACAAAAAAGAAATAGAGAGTGCCGGACAGACACTCTCTTTTATGTGTTGAATTCTCCTAAAGAAGAAGGAGTTACAGTTTGTTTACGTGCAGGGTAAGTTTGGATTTCAGGTTGGCGGCTTTGTTGGCGTGTATGATGTTCCGTTTGGCCAATTTATCCAACATGGCGACAACTTTGGGCAGCAATTCGGCGGCTACACTTTTTTCCGTTGTCAGGCGGACTTTCTTCACAGCGTTTCTGGCTGTTTTGGCATAGTAACGGTTCCGCTCCCTCCGGGTCGCTGTTTGTCTGATTCTCTTTTCTGCTGATTTGTGATTTGCCATCTCTACAACTATAAAATATATTTTACTTTGTGTAGTCCGTACGGGAATCGAACCCGTGTTACAAGAATGAAAATCTTGCGTACTAACCCCTATACGAACGGACCATTTGCTTTTAAAGTATTCTCTTTTTGTAGTCCGTACGGGAATCGAACCCGTGTTACAAGAATGAAAATCTTGCGTACTAACCCCTATACGAACGGACCGTTCGTTAGTTCTTTAAAAGCGGATGCAAATATAGTACTTTTTTCATTTTCGCCCAAAAAATGTTATTTTTTTCTACCTTTGGCATTTTCAGAATCTGTTTATATGAAAGATATGGGCAAATTGTATCTGATACCGACACCGGTCGGCAACCTGGAGGATATTACCCTGCGGGCGCTGCGACTGCTGAAAGAGGTCAGTCTGATCCTGGCAGAGGATACCCGGACGACTTCGTTTCTGTTGAAGCAGTATGAGATTCGGACGCCGTTGCAATCCCACCACAAGTTCAACGAGCATCAGCAGGTGGCGCGCATAGCGGAAAGGATCCGGCAGGGTGACGATATCGCGTTGGTCAGCGACGCCGGGACGCCGGGGATTTCCGATCCCGGTTTTCTGTTGGTAAAGACCTGTGTGGAACAGGGTATTGAAACGGAGTGCCTGCCCGGCGCTACGGCTTTTGTTCCGGCGTTGGTAAATTCCGGTTTCCCGTGCGACCGGTTCTGTTTTGACGGGTTTTTGCCGCAAAAGAAGGGGCGGATGAAGCGATTGGCCGGATTGGCCGGTGAAAGCAGGACGATGGTCTTTTACGAGTCTCCGTACCGGTTGGCCAAAGCCCTGGAGCAGATGGCCGAAGTGTTCGGTGAGGGGCGGCATGCCTGTGTTGCCCGGGAGATCAGTAAGAAATTCGAGGAGTACCGGCGGGGAACGCTGGGGGAGTTGGGCGGCTATTATGCCGAAAACGGAGTGAAGGGCGAGATTGTCATTGTTGTCGCCGGGAAGGAGGAGGAATAGACAAAGCCGGCTTTTCAGCCGGCTTTGTTCTGATGGTGTTCTCTGATTAGAGGTCGGTTATGTCCAATTTGGCTTCAACCCCCACGGAAAGTTTGAGGGTGGCGTCAGGCTTGATTTTTACCGGTACCTGTGCTCCTCCGCTGTTTTTTGCCGTTGAGGCCGTAACCGAGAGCAGGAAGTATTCGGTCCGGACCAGGTTGTCGATGTTTTCCCTGGACAATTTTATGCGGCAGGTACTCATCTGGGGTGCGGTTACTTCGCCCATGGCGTTCACCACCGGGGCTTTGATAAAGCTGCTGTCCACCTCTATGGCATCGATCGGATTGTATCCTTCGTCCAACAGAATCAGGTCGCCGTTCCCCAATTCCAGCGGGATGTGATTTTCCGTCAAGATGCGGAGTTGCGCCTCCAGTATTTTATCCACGATGTCCTGGTCAATTTTACCTACGTCTATGGTGTCGTTGAAGGTCAGGTCGTCTACTTGCAGTTCCAGCGGGATCTCTATGATGGCGCTGACGGTAGCCGTCCCGTCGTGCCGGACCAGTATCTCACCGGTACCGCCCGGATTCAGGGTCACGTCACCGGCGTAGTCGATCCGGTCTTTCGGAGGCAGGGAGAGCAGATTTGCAATGTCGGCAGCCCCGTACCACAAGGTATCTCCGGATTTTTGCGGGGAGCTTAAAGAGGCGTGTGCGCTCCCTCCTTCTCCGTCGTACGCGGTAAAGTCCATGGCCATGTCGAACGGAAATTCCAAGCCGGTTTTTTCGACTATCAGTCCTACCCGGGGGGTGGTAAAGGCGAAATTCCCTTCGAATTTGTCCCAGAAGTCCACGTTCATGTCGAAACTGCCGGGATCTATGGAGAATGTCTTTTCGTTTATTTTACCGACGATCTCTGTGAATGTGATGTTTTCAAAGGTAAATGAGATCTGGAGTTGGCTGGAGTTAACCATAGCGCCGACAGGCACCTCCAATTCCAATGTGTAATCCAGGCTGTTCGGGGTTGCCGTAAAATCAAAAACGGCATCCGTCAGGGTTATAGCTCCACTGGGGCCGGACAGCACTTTGGAAATCACGGCGCCGTTCTCTTTTACATTGTTCAGGGTTATCGTCGCCGTATACTCACTCACGCCGATTACCGTATAGTTCATGGTCATGGAGGCGGTCAGCTCCTGCAACTCGCCTTCTTGAAAGTCTACACCAACCTGATCGGATTTGGAAAAATCAAGCGGAGTAGGGCCCGGTACTGTAAAACCGACAAGTGCGGGGGGCAGGGTGAAATTAACATCAATCTCCGCCAATACCGCGGGCGGCGTCAATTCATCCATTATGTTCAACGTGTAGATGTCGTTCTCTTGGTGCCGGATGATGAGCCGGTCGTTGGCGTCGTCCCGGATGATCTCCGCTCCCGCACCGCTCTCCTGGCGGATCAACCCCCAAACGCTGTATTCCGCATAAGCCACCTGCAGATCGAATTCGGGCGTCCAGTTCTCTACTCCGTCCAGTTTGTCCAGTTTCAGCAACTCTTCGTCACCGCAGGCGCACAGCAAAGAGCCCAACAGCAATAGCATTCCTAATTTTTTCATATAGTGTAACTTTTATGGTCGTGAATATATTCCGCGAAAATAGGCGGAAATCGGAAGATGAACAAATTTTCAACGGTTTATTTAGCGTTGTACCCTGTATTTGACTACACTCCCCTGGTCCATTCCGGCAAAAAGATAGAATCCGTTTTCTGCAAAAACGATGGAGAAGGGGGAATCGCCGGCTATGGGGAATCCTTTTGAGATCCCTTCTTTTAATCCGATTAAATAGAGGTTGTGCCCGGCTTTGTCTAAGAGGCCGATGCGTATGTCTGTGCGGGAAAAACGGTATACGTAGGGGAAGTCCAAACTCTCTACGTCTAACGTTTTGTGGTGGAGGATGGTGCCCGAATTCCCGCAAATGAGGAGGCGGTTGCCGTCCGCGAATACGAAGTCGTCCGTACCGTCCCCGTTTACGTCTGTTGCATTGAAGCGGTAGTCGGGCGAGAGGGTGTCGCACGAGACGGTCCGCACGTTCCCCCGAAAATCGACCAATTGTACGGTCCCCGAAGCGTCGGCAAATACGACTTCTGCTTTGTCTCCTTTTCCGGAGAGGTAGAGTTCTGTGGGATCTTTCAGGCTAAAGATTTTGGAAATCCGTACGCGTTCCGCGCCCCGGCGATCGCGGATGTATAACCGGTAGCGGTCGGCATATACGATGTAGTCTTTGTCCGCGATCCGGTAGTGCCAGACGCGGGAGACGATTTCGTTGTCCGCTCGGCCGCCGTTCCAGTCACGGATGCGGTTGCCTTTGATGTCGTAGAGGTAAATTTCCCGGTTGGTGCAGGGGGCAAAGATGCGGTAATTCCGGTTTTTGTCGTAATCGAACAGGGTGATCCCCGGGGAGCAGGGCGCCGGGAAGATGACGGGGAAGCGGTCAACGGGGTCGCCGTTGCGGTCGATCAGGTAGAGTTTGGCGGATGTTGAGAAGAGGTATTGCAATTTGCCGTTTTTTAATGCGTCTACCTGGTATACTTCGCTGTTGATGGGTTCGTTGAGTGGGGTTTTCCAGAGGATCCTGCCGGCGTCGTTCAGTAAATAGATGGTGTTTTGTTCGTCCTGTATGAACAATTCCCGCTCCTGGGTGTTGTGGTTGATGACGGGCACCGGTTTCATGGAGACGGGTGCGTCCAGTTTGGTTTGCCAGAGTATGTGGGGTTTTTGGTCTTCGCCTGTCGCTTCGATGCTCAGAAAGAGGGTGGTGTAGAGCATGTTGCTTTCGTTGGACCATTGGAGCGCGACGGAGGGGAAAGCCGGCGCCTGTTCCGGTGCGGCCGGGAAGCAGGCTTTCCCCAAAGGGCCGGCAAGCGACCGGAAGTAGGATCCCGTCTGTTCGGTGTCCGCAAAGTAAGCCAGGTTGTATTTGGCCGAAAGTTTGCTTTTGATCCGTTTGTACCAATCGGTGTCTTTTAAGGCGGTACGGTGAACGTAGTCGTCGAAGAATTTTCCGAGCGCTTTTTCCGAAGAGGCGAAGATCAGGTAGTTGTTCTCTACGGCTATGAAGCGGGCGCGGATGCCTTCCAGCAGGTAGCCCCAGTAAACCGCCGCCAGGTCTTCGGCCGGATTTTTGTAGTAGGTAAAGGATTTGTCCCGGTCTACCCGGTGTTGTTTCCGGTAGTTGCCGGGATGGGTGTTGGAGACACGGGCGTGTTGTTCTATGATTTTTTCCACCCACGACGCGGCTAATCCGCCGGATTTCAGTTCTGCGATGATCAATCCCTCTTCTGCTCCGGAATCCGGATCGAAGGAGAGGCCGACTTTGGCGAATGAGCCGTGTAACAGTTGTCTCAGTTCTGTTTCCGCTCCTTTTCCCAGTTGGCTGTTTAGTTCCTGTTTGCGTTTCCGGGCTTTTTCCGCCAAGCCGGCGTCGTGACGATAGCGTTCCAGTGCCTCTAAGTAGCTGTCCGGATCGCTGAGGTTCAGGATGAGCAGGGAGGCGGCCCGGGCAGGGATGACGGCATCTACCGTTGTTTCCACGGGTTTTTGTTTTTCCACTGTTTTCAGGTAGGAGGCCGGCATGGAGGCGTAGGACATAAAACCGTTGAGGCTAATCCCGTCTTCGCGCAGTTCTCCGTCTAAGGCCGCCCATTTGAAGCAGGCGCCGGGATCTAAACGGGGAAGCATTTTCCGGGTTTGCAGGAAAAGGGGGAGGATGTCGGAAAACCAGGCGGTGTTGAGGTAGAGGTTTACCGCGGCGCCGGCGGAAAAGTAGCGGGAGATTTCCTGAAAGGGGGGCGTTCCTTCTTCCTGGGATTGTTCCAGTTGTTTCAGGGCGTCTTCGATGTAGAGTTCTGAGTCGGAAAGCAGGATCCGCCCCTCTTCGACCGAATAGAACAGGTCGCTTTTTTGTGCCGCCGTTTCCGCCGGGGAGGCGCCCGGCAGGCGGGCGATCCGGTAACGGTCGTATTTCCGGGGTTCTCCCCCGCCGCCGTAGTGTTGGTCTAAAAAACCGGAAATGTCGTTGCGGGAGAGCAGGTCCCGGCAATCGAGTATCCAAAGGGAGGTTACTTTTTCTTTGCTTTCCAGGCGTTGCGCCAGCACGCGGGAGGTGGGCAGCAAAAGGCCGGCATCGTGCAGCGCCAATACGATGCGGTTTAACCGGGAGGTGCGGAAGTGTTCCGCCTGTTTCCCCAGGGCGGTTTCGAGGGTGGAAGGGAGAACGGCTGACGGATGGATGTGCAGGACAAGGGCGGAGTTTTTGGGAATGAAGGCTTCTTTGCTGCTGTTCTGCCAATCGCCGCGCTTGCCGATGTACCAGACGGCACAGGCGATAAATGCAACCAGAACGGCGGCTGTCAGTGACAATAAGATCCCTTTTTTCATCATTAGCGACCTGCGGGGAGGGGTCGGTCCTCTCCGGTATAGTTTGCGGCAAATTTACAAAAAATATCCTCGAGAACGGGTTTTCTGTATTCTATTTTCTGTGAGGGAGCGCCTGGGGATTTGTTGTTTATACTCTAATCGTTCCTATTTTCCGATTATTTAGGAATACCACGAACCCAGTGATTGCCCCCACGATGTATGAGAATAAGGCTTTCGTGAAATGCCTCTCTTAATTGGGCGTCATTGGGTGCAAGTATCTCTGGTAGCGTTCCTGCCTCATGGTATACACGAACCGATTCAATTACTCCCCGCTCCACTTCTACGACCGCAACACGCCTGTGTCTGATACGGGCAAATGTTGCTATTTCTGTCCTGCCTCCCCATGTGTGTGGTTCCCGCAAAATTCTTCGATACACGTCAATAGCATTGAAGCCTTGCTGAGGATTTGCAGGTACTCTGTAAGCATATCTCGATAATCCAGGTGTTTCGTTTAGTATCGTCATCAATTCATGATTACCGGTATTGATTGTTGCTCCGGCAATTTCTTGCCTGACCGCCATAGCATCCCTTTCATCAACACTTTCACTGAGAGCATAAAACAGGCAATCCCCTCCACCGGGATTCTCTCCTTGATTCAATAAAACTGCTAAATGATCTGAGTTTTGGTAAGGTTTATCAAGTTTTGTGGCGTCAGGGATTTTTAACGGGGGAACTTTGGGAGCTTCACCCGTTGCTTTAGTTAATTCGACAGGGCCAAGTGACATCCTTTTCGCTTCCTCTTCATAAAGGTGTCGTGTAGACGCATCGACTCTGGCCAAAACCTGAGCTTTTACATCGTTCCACAATAGATCATTAAAAGTTTTCGTTTCAGGATCCACGTAATTTTCCAGGTGTTTTTTTACATCTTCCAGCTTTTCTTCGTGTTGAGCTAATTCACCTATTAAAGGAGGCAGCTGCTCGTCAAGAAAAGCTTTTAACTCACTCCTTGATGAACTTTGTGGCTTAGCCGGCATTTTCGTTTCAGCATCATTCGTATCATTCAGGTCCTGAAGTATTCTATCACAGACTTCATCCTGTAGCCGTTTTTTCCAATCAGCCTCTTGTTCATCTTTTTTAGGAGTGATTTCATACATATAGTCTCTGATTTTACGCTTGAGGTAGTCTTTATTCACTTTGTCTCTCAGGTTTTCTAATTGCTCCTGCCACTTTTTTCTCAGTCCTGTTAATTTTTTCTTTATATCTTCTACTATTTTTTCAGCTAATTGGATTTGTGTTTCTTCGTTTTGTATCTCTTTTGTAGGAATATGAATGAAAAAGTCAAGCATATATGCTTTCAGTGCAAGCATAGCAATTACATTCGGATTCATGCCCGCTTGTGCAAAATCATTCACCAAGTCATAGTTTCCTAATTCCTGTTGGTTTGTGAATACCTGATAAGAATCACTTGTGCCATTCAGGGCGTCGAAAAAGGGTTGATACGCGCTTAAATTAAATGGATGTTTTTTATTGGGATACCACGATTCAGATTGTTCATTTTCTTCTTCTTCATTTTCTTCTTCCTCTTCTTCATTATCAGGAATCAAAGAAAGAACGGTTTGTTTCGTAATGGATAAAGGATCATTGCCATGAGATTGTAGCAATTGGGGTATCTTTTCCCATTCTTCTTTATCTTCTTGTTTTTCAGGTTTGAATAATTTGGTCACTTTCAGATACTCATCAGCCACTACTTCTGGCGCAAAAGTCTCAGTTGCTTCAGGGGGAGGGGAGGTAGATTTTGCTGGTTTTTGTTTTTTACTTGCTGATTTCTGGTTTTTGTTTGCTCTTTGAGGCTTCTTTTTTCCACGACTCGGTTGTTCACGAACTTGCTTCTCTAGTGTACGAACCTGTTGTTTACGAATTTGCTTCTTTTTTTCTTGGTATGCGATTAAAAACGATTTCAGATCTTGTACAGTTGGTCCTTGAGTTTCATCTTCAACTAATTCATCATTTAGATATTCGGCACACCACTTTAATAATTCGAGATTATCTTCACTTTTAGACAAAACCTCTATTTTTTTCAACAGTATTTGAAATACTTCTCCACTTCCTTCTTTTTTAGAAGCGGATTCAAATTCCGCTATTAATTTATCTAAATCTGCCGGAGAGATCAACGGTTGAGTAAATTCATCTTGTAAACCAAATTTTTTAAAAATATTGCTCGCTTTTTCATTTATATCAGGAGTGATTTTTGTCGTTTCAATCAATTTCACTGCCTCCTTGTCATCAAATTTACGCGCAATTTTGTCAACATTTTCGCTGTTGTATTTTGATTGGTTCAGCAATGAGAGCCGTTTTCTCTCTTCATTTATAGCATCTCCCATTGATCCCCTTTTTAACCATTTGGGCGTGTTAGAAAGTATCTCATTTAGAATAGAATGCCACGGTGCTAAATTTTCAGGAGTAAGGCTTGTTACCGGAATACCTTGTTCATGAATTTCCTGAAAGCCTTTGTCCCCTTTTTTCGCCAGTGTAAGTATAATATAATCATGTAATAAATCTGTAAGCTTCTGCGTTAGAATCCTTATTGATTCTACATATATATCTTTTTCAGCACCAAGATCAGGCCCTAAAGCACTTTCAAGCTTTTTTGTATCAATATTTTTTATCGAAACGTTAGTGATAATATTTTTTATTTCCTCTTCCGGAATGAACCACTGGCTCCATTCGGATATGACATCGTTAATCCCCAGATTTTCTCCTCTTGCTGCCATACTTAGTTCGTCTGGAGGGTTACGAAGCAGGGGATTCCCACAGATCCCACCGGTTAGTTGATCAAACCCAGATCGTTCATGTTGTGCTTTTAAATTCCTCGAAAGCCTTGGAGTCAATGGTTCCTGAGCCTCTTTATCCCCTGTTTCATTGTGGGGTTTATAATTAAAATCAACTCCTTCACTTCCGGGATCATCCAATCGGATCGACGGATTTGGCCCTAACGCAATATAACTACGAGAATCTTTTAAGTTAGCTATTGATGTAGATGCAAGCTTTGAATGCGGATATTTATGATGCCACGTAAAATCTTTTATCTCCTTACCGGAAATTCCGGCTAATTGTAAACTTTGTAATATTTTAACTACTTCCGTTTTTTCCTTCTGAAATTTTTCATCATATCCTTTTAATTGCACTACCGGAAATATGGATTTTTTTTCTTTACTTTCACGCTGAAGAAGTTGTTCTCCAAACCTATCATTCCCATAAGCCTGAAGAATTTCAGAAATGGAAGCTTGCTTGAATGCTCTGGGATTACGATCCTGCGTATTAGATCGATTTTCGGACTTCTTGGCATATTCTCTCATGAGATTTTGAATATATTATCAAAAATAGGATCGGATAGCGAAATATTATTTCGCTATCCCAAAAAACAGATATATTTATTTGCATTTTAATACCGTTTCTTTTTTGTTTTCTTTAAAAAGATGGCTGTCAGGCCGCTGCAATCCCGGAAAAGAGTATGAAAGGAGTTGTGTACTATTTTCCGGCAATTGCCTCTGTTTGTTTTGTAACAAAGATTGGAGGGTAATGTAAAATCACGTATTTTTGTCGTTGAAATTGCGAACAGAAACAAGCTGGGAAAGAAAGTAAATATGTTTAAATAAAAGAGAGAGGTATGAAAATTAAAAGATTTTTTGCACTGATGGTGGCAACGGCAGCCTTTACGGCAGCAACGATGACCGCCTGTTCGTCCGACGATGACGATCCGACAATCTATACCGTTACTTTTCACTCGAACGGCGGTACGACTATCGACGACCAAACGGTGGCACACGGCGATTACGCAACGGTGCCGGATCCTGTGCCGTCCAAATTGGACTATGCATTTTCCGGTTGGTACACGGACGACGACACGTTCCTGCAGGCGTTCAATTTCAGTACTCCGATCACGACCGATATTGATCTCTATGCCAAATGGAGAGGCATAGACCTGGACGCATTGGTCGCGCTGGTTCATGAGGCAGCGGAGCTGAATGCCGAAAGTTATACAGGTGATTCGTGGGAAGATTTTGAGGAGGCTCTGTTTGCAGCCCAGGGGTTGCTCCATGCAGAAAATGCGACTGATGCCCAGATTATCGCAGCATACAACGCACTGGCGAGAGCCATGAGTGCGCTCGTGCCCCATCTTGACCAGAACCCTACTATTGACTTTGGCTCGATTGCGGTAAACGGATTTGTGTACGTTGCTCCCGGATCTTATTTCCATGTGTACGCTTATGTATCCGACGGCAGCGCTGTTACTTTTGAGGTCGACCCACCGGTGTGGATGGAAAATATTGTAACCGACGCTGACTATTTTAGCGCCAGGATCAGCGATACGGCCTCCATCAATGCAACCGCCGTGATCAAGGCCAGGTCTGTGAGGTATCCCTCGCTCTCCGCTTCTTTTACGCTAAAGGTCACCCCTGCTGCGACGATTAAAACGATGTTTCTTGATGCTGTGAATGCACTGCCTGCTCCGGAAGAGATTACTTATACAGACGCACCAGCCGTGGAGGCCGCTCAAGCCCTGTTGAATACGCTCCCGCACGAAGTTTATGACGGCGCTGTCGATGCCGCTATTGAGAAATTATGGGAGTGTCAGTATGCGCTTGAGGCGCTGCCGGAAAGGTTAAAATACACCTTTTCGGGTAATACTGCTACCATCTCCTATATCGATTACAGCGGCGCTGCTGTTGGGGGTGCTTCTTTCACCTTGGCGTATGCCAAGAACGGCAGTTTCCCCTGCGGCATCTACACCTCGACTACGTGGATAGATTTGGGAGGCGAGGGGTATATGCAGATGAGGCTCACATTGAACGCCAACGGATCCTACGAACTCTCTGCCAGGTATGCTACAAACGCATCCGGCGCCAATGCCTCTCCGTGGGAAATTGAAGAAACCGGTACGTATACCAATCAGGGTTCGCAAAGCGCTGCCGGCGGTATTCTCACGTTGAGCGCTGCGGAATAGCTTATCTCCCTGTTGGTTTTTGACCAACCAAATAGACAAACAGACAGAGCTCCGGCTATCGGGGCTCTGTCTCTATAAATGGAAACCTGACATTTGAATAATTCGCAAGAGATGTCCGACATGCATAAAGAGGAGTTGAACCGGTTGCTCTGTTGTACCGGGGAGGAGGAGGTATTCCTTTACAGGAAGGCGGTAGCGGTCCGTAATAGCGCCGTCGGAAATTCGGTTTACCTGCGTGGATTGATTGAAGTTTCCAACGCTTGCGGCAAGAATTGCCTTTATTGTGGCATTCGCCTAGAAAACGGGAAGGTGGAAAGGTATGTTTTGGAGGATCGGCAGATCCTCGAATCCGCGTTGTTTGCCTACGAGAACCGGTATGGTTCTATTGTGTTGCAGGGCGGAGAGAATGATTCTGCGCTGTTTACCGGAAGGATCGACAGGATGATCCGGGAGATTAAACGGCTGACGAACGGCCGGCTGGGGATTACCCTTTCGCTCGGCGAGCAGAGCGAGGAGACGTACCGGCGGTGGTTTGAATCGGGCGCACACCGCTATCTGCTCCGCATTGAAACGTCTAATCCGGAACTGTATGCCCGGATCCATCCGGACGATGGGAAGCATTCGTTCCGGAAACGGTTGGCATGCCTGGAGAGTTTGCAGCGGTGCGGATACCAGACCGGAAGCGGGGTGATGATCGGGCTTCCGTTCCAAACGACGGAGGATATTGCGAGCGATCTGTTGTTTCTAAAAGAGCGGGATGTTGACATGGTGGGCATGGGGCCTTATCTGGAACATCCGGACACGCCGCTGTACAAGTACCGGGAGTTTCTGTTGCCGCAACGGGAACGATTGCGCCTGGCGCTGCATGCTGTCGCCTGCCTGCGTTTGCTGGTGCCCGATCTGAACATTGCCGCTACGACCGCTTTGCAGGCGATTGACCCGCAGGGGAGGGAACGGGCGCTGATGGCCGGAGCCAATGTTATCATGCCCAACATTACGCCGGCAGCCGGGCGCAGCCTGTACAAACTATACCAAAACAAGCCGGATTACGAGGAGGGGGCAGCGGAGATGCTGCAAAAATTGGAAGCGGGCGTCCGGGAAGCGGGCTGCCGGATCGCCTTTGACACATGGGGGGATCCAAAGCATTGGGAAAGTCGCCGAAAATAAAAGAGGCTATCAGGCAGCCGGCACCATGGAACGGAAGGGTTCAAAAGCCGCCAGGATCACCAATCCGCCCAAAATGGTGATGACGATGCCGCTGATGCGGTTGATGGTGATCAGTACCCGGAGTTTGAATTTTTTCCGGAAGATATTGACAACGGTGGAGAGGGTGTACCACCAAGCGGCGGCTCCCAGCAGGATGCCGGCCAGCACCAATAGCTCCCGTAACAGGCCGGAGGATTCTCCTCCCAGTACGGAGGTGCCCGCAAAAACCGCCATAAAGACGATGATGGTAACCGGATTGGAGGCTGTCAGGAAAAAGAGGGAAAGGAAGTCGCCGAGCAATCCTTTTTTGGTTACTCTCCGTTTGGATTTGATCCGCTTCAACGGGTTGTCGAAATAGATCTTCAGGCCCACGATCAGTAGAAAAATCCCACCGATGATTTGAAGCAGGACTTCGTGGGTTTGTATGACGTTGACAAACAGGCCGATGCCAAAGGCTGCCATGATGGCGTAAAAAAGATCAGCGAAAGCGGCTCCCATCCCCGCCACAAAGCCCGACAATGCTCCGCGGTGCAGGGTTTTCTGTATGATCAATACCCCCATAGGGCCCAACGGCACTGAAATCATCAGACCGATCAGCATTCCCCGGAAGATGTAGATTGCGTCGTACATGGTTGCTCTTTACAATACGTTAGAGTTCGATACTTTCGGCGGTGAAACGGTTCAGGATGGTGCCGTCGTTGATCTCTTTGGAGAGCGATTCGATGGTGCACATCGGGACATCGAACAGGTCCAGGATTAGCAATCCGTCCAGGCACATGTTGAATTTCGGGTCGATGTTGAACCCGATGATCTGCCCGTTCAGGGAGATGTATTTTTTTAGCAATACGGGGAGTTTGTCGCTGGAAGGCTCTATGTCCCCAATCATTTTGTCCAACGCAGCGATGTCGTTCCCGGAGGCGTCCAGCATGATCTCAACGTCGGGATCGTTGGTTTCCACCCGGTATTTGCTCCGGGGTGAGATGTAACGGGCGAGCTCTTTGTTGTAGTGGTGACGGATGATGAATTTCATGATCAGCTCTTTGGATACGGTGGTGTATTTGCCGCTGATAGTGACCGGCCCGATGAGGTAACGGTAGTCCGGATTTTTGATCAGGAAGTAGAGGATCCCTTTCCAGAGCAGGAAGAGCGGCAGGGGTTTCCGTTGGTAATCTTCGGCAATAAAGGAGCGTCCCAATTCGAGGGATTCGTACATGACCGGCAGCATGGCTTTGCGCATTTTGAAGAGCGAATGGATGTAGAATCCTTGCAGTCCATAGCGATCCACGATCTCTTTTCCTTTTCCGACCCGGTAAGCCCCTACGATCCGTTCCGCTTCGCTGTCCCAGATAAAGAGGTGGAAGTAGTAAAGGTCGTACTCGTCGATGTCGATGCTCCGGTTGGTTCCCTCTCCCACCGCCCGGAAGGTGACTTCCCGCAAGCGGCCAATTTCGTTCAGTATGTTGGGTATTTTGATGGAGGGAACGCAGTATACCGCGTAATTTTTCATCCGGAACAGCAGGTAGTCCTCTTCCACCGCCCGGATCTCTTTTTTCAAGAACTCTGTCTTTACCGCCGGAATGACCGGAGCCGCTTTGGGTGCTGCTTTCTGAGAGGTCTGAAAGAATTTTTTCACCTCTAAGGAGCTCCCCAGCAGGTAGGTTTTCGCCCGCAGGAATTTTCCGTACTGAGTGGTATCGGGGAAGGTGTCCTGTGTCTCCTCGGAAATGGGGTTTCCGATCCGGATTTTGACGACTTGTTTCTTTTTGTTCAGCAGTTCGGACGGCAATTTGACGGTACGCAATAACGGGTGGATGAAGCCCAGCAGGTAGAAGAGCAGGCTGTTCGCCCCTTTGAAGTAGATCGGGACCACCGGCACCCGGGCTTTTTTGATCATCTTGATGGCAGATGCGTTCCACTCCCGGTCCTCTACGTTGTTGGAGTCTGCCTGGTAGGAGGATACTTCGCCGGCAGGGAAAAGTCCCAACGGCATGCCGTCGGCCAGGTGCCGCAAGGCTTCTTTGATGCCGGCGGTGCTGGAGATGCTCTTGCGGTCTTCGAACGGATTGACGCCCAGAAAATACTCTTTGATCGGTTCGATTTTTTTCAACAGGAAGTTCGCCATTACTTTGTAGTCCGGACGGATCCGGCTGAGCAACTGGATCAGGATGATACCGTCCAACCCACCGAAGGGGTGGTTGGAGACGGTGATAAAGGCTCCCTCTTTCGGTATTTTTTGCAGGTCTTCTTCGTTGACCTCCACGGTTACCCCCAACGCATCGATCAGGCGGTCCAGAAAGGCCTGCGGATTTTCGTCGTACACATCGGAGTAGAGCCGGTTGATCTTGTTTAAACGAAGGATGTGCATCACCATTTTGGCGACTAAACTCCCGCCAAAACGGTTCAGCCCGTCGGAGGCTTTTAAAAGATCGTTCGAGCCGATCAGGCTTTTTGTATTTTTACTCTTTTTTTTCACTCGTCATTACTTTATGATGATCTCCCGTATCACGTCTCCTCCCATCTTGTCATTCAGGGCTTTCTGAACCCCCTCTTTTACCAGTGCGATTTCGTTCCGAACGACCGCCGATGTGAAGGTTACGAACAGTTTGCCGTCCGCCACGTAGATCTGTTTGGTCCGGGAAGCGATCATTTGCCCCACTACTTCCGGCCAAACGGACAATACCCGGTGTTCTTTGTACTGCTTTTCTATCCCCAATTGTTTCAAGACCTGCCCGACTACTTCGTCCAATTGTTGCGTTTTCCCCCGGTGGATCATGTTTTGTCAATTTGCAAACAAATATAGTAACTATTTTTACGCAGGCAATTCACCGGCTGGTTCTTGTACGATCCGCCCCTGCTCCACCCGGAACAACCGGTACTCTTTTTGTTGCTGTTGCAGCATGGCGCTGATGTGTTCCCGGTTGGTGTCGGTCAGGAAGATCTGTCCGAACAGCTCTTCCCCCACCATGCGGATGATGGCCCCCACGCGTTCTGCGTCCAATTTGTCGAAAATGTCGTCCAGTAACAACAGGGGTTTCAGGCTGCCAGCCCGGTGCAACCAAGCGTATTGCGCCAGTTTCAAGGCGATCAGAAAGGTTTTTTTCTGCCCTTGTGAGCCGACTTTTTTTACGGGATAGTCGTCTATGCAGAGGTGTAGGTCATCGCGGTGTACTCCCGCCGTTGTATAGGCCAGCATTCGGTCCTTTTCCAGCGTATCCTTTAGCTTTTGCACGTACTCTCCCGGTTTTACGGAAGCGTGGTATGACAGTCCGACCCGCTCCTTGCCAGCCGACAATTGTTCATAGTAGTGTTGAAAAACAGGGCCGAACTCTTTGAGGAAATGTTCCCGCCCCTCCCGAATCCGCTCTCCGTGTTCTGCTAATTGCTCGTTCCAGACCTCTATCAATTCCGGATCCGGCACGGTGCCGGCCGCCGATTTCAGAAAGGAGTTCCGCTGCAATAATGCTTTGTTGTACCGGATCAGGGCGTACAGGTAGTCCCGGTCGCACTGGCAAATGATCCCGTCCATCAACTTCCTCCGTTCTTCGCTCCCTCCTTCTATCAGCACGACATCCTCCGGAGCGATCATGACTAAGGGGATAAATCCGATGTGTTCCGAAAGTTTTCCGTATTCTTTGCCGTCCTTCCGGAAGGTTTTTTTCCGTCCGTTCTTGACCCCGCAATAGATCTCTGCCTCCTCCCCGCTGCGTTCGTATTTTCCCTGTAACACAAAAAAAGCCTCTCCGTGGCGGATGTTCTGGCTGTCGGGCAAGCCAAAATAGCTCTTGCAGATGGAGAGTTGGTAGATCGCATCCAGTACATTGGTTTTCCCTTCCCCGTTGTTGCCTGTCAAACAATTAAAACCGGGACACAGCGCCAGCGTCGCTTCCCGGATGTTTTTAAAATTGAGAATATGCAGCTCCTTTAACAACATGTACAGCCATCCATTGCGTTGCGAAGATACAAAAAAATGGAGAGCCGGGAGAGGCCTTGAAAAATATTCCCGGAATCGTTCCTGTTTTTTAAATTAAAAAATTACTTTTGCACGTTGTTAAACAGCAAACTGAAGATTGTATGGCTAAGCAGAAGAAAAACGAGGACAAATTCGAACAGATCGAGGAGGTTTTAACCCGGGGAGAGCAGTTTATCGAGTCCAATCAGAAGAAGATCATCAATGTCATCACGGGTATTCTGGTCGTTGTCGTTGCCGTTTTGGGATACAACCGTTTTATCCGCCAGCCGCGGATCCAGGAAGCTGCCAACCAGATCTACGGAGCACAGAACTATTTTGAACGGGACTCTTTTAACCTGGCGTTGAACGGGGACGGTAATATCAGCGGATTTCTGGAGATCGCAGACAACTATGGTTCCACTCCGGCCGGTAATTTAGCCAAATATTACGCAGGACTCTGTTTCCTGTATACAGGGGAGTATACCAATGCGATCAAGTATTTGGAGAAATTCTCTTCGGATGACCTGCTGGTTTCCAACATGGCCATAGCCAACATCGGAGACGCTTATATGCAGATGGGTGAGTATGGAAAAGCAGCGAGCAGTTATAAAAAGGCTGCCGCTTCCCGGCAGAACGATTTTTCTTCGCCGATTTTTTTGCTGAAAAGCGGAACGGCATACGAAAAAGCCGGAGTGTTCAACAAAGCATTGGAGGTCTATGAACAAATTGAAAAAGAGTTCCCTGCATCTGCGGAAGGACGCGATATCCGAAAGTACATTGTCAGGGCGCAAATGAATCTTAAAAAATAAGTTTTAAGTCTAAAAAGCCCCGTTTGGGGCTTTTTTTATGCGCTTATGCATTAATTTTGTACGATAACGTTCATGTAATGAGGAGAGTTTTACTGTTGTTGCTGGTCTTGTCGGGATCACTCCTGGCAACAGCCCAATCATTGGTCATCAACGGATATGTCGTGATTGAAGAGAGCGGCACCGAGGGGACTAAGCTGACCATATCCAGGAACGGGGAGCATACCGAAGAACGGCATTTGGATAAAAGAGGGAAGTTTGATCTGAAGCTTGCCCTGGGGGCAGATTATGCGCTCTCTTTTGAAAGATCCGGCTACATCACCAAGAATGTGACGATCAATACGGAGGTTCCGGAGGAGGTGGTGGAGACCAATCCCGATTTTCCGCCTGTTCGGTTGATCATCAATTTGCTTCCCTTTATCGAAGGACCGGATCTGACCATTTTTGAACAGCCGATCGCCATCCTGAATTACAACTACGAATTGGACGATTTTACTTTTGACAAGGAGTACGAAAGCAGTATCCGGGAACAGGTAAACAGAGCCGAGCAGGATGTCCGGACGGCGCTCACCCGGCAAAGTGCGGACGAACGGGCCCGAGAGAAGCTGTTCGCCGAGTTAGCCGCCAAGGGGCAAAGCAGTTTTGGGCAGAAGAGGTGGGAGGAGGCGATCGGATTCTGGACGGAGGCGTTGCAAGTCAAACCGGACAAGGAGGTCGAACAACGGATCGAGATGGCCCGCAAGGAGTTGGAGCTGGAAAGAGAGAATCTGCGACTGGCCGAGCTTAGAAAACAGGAAGCCGAGCAACAAAAAGCCGAAGCCGACCGAACGGCCCGGTATACTCAATTGATTACGGCTGCCGACGGTTTTTTCAATGCCCGGTCGTATCAGGAGGCTATCCAAAATTACCGGCAAGCGTTGGAGGTAAAGCCCGGAGAGGGATACCCCCGGGAGCGGATCATCAAGGCGGAAGAGGCGATGGTACTGCAAAAACAGCAACAGGAGTTGGCAGCAGAGAAAGAACGATTGGCTGCCAAGCAGAAAGCGGAGTTGATGGTGCGCTACAACCGGATCATTGAAAAAGCGGATGCGGGCGTCAAGGCGGAGCAGTACACGGTTGCCCGGACGTTGTTTCAGGAGGCCGACCAGTTGAATACCGGAGAATCCTATCCGCAGGAGCGGATCAAGGCCATCGATAACATCCTCAATTCGACCAAGTACCAGCAAAAATTGGCCGAATTTAAAAAACAGAAGGAGATTGCGGAACAGGAGATGTCGGGGAAAAATTACGCTGCCGCTAAATTTTATTTCCAGAAAGCAATGGGTATTTTACCCATTGAGAATGAGGAGATCGGCAAGCGGATCGAAGAGATCGACCGCCTGATAGCGGCCGAACAAACCGCTCTTATCGAGAAGCAGTACAAGGAACAGATCGAAAAAGCGGACAAGGCCTGGAAGGAGAAAGCATACGCCGTTGCCCGTTTCTATTACCAGAAGGCGCTGGAGGTGAAACCCAAAGACGACTACGCTTCCAAGCAATTGGCCGAGGTGGAAAAGCACATCAGCGACCGAAGCGAAAAAACCGTGGAATTATAGCATACATCACATGAAGAAGATTTTTGCCGTTGTTACATTGCTCTTTAGCCTCGTTTCGATAGCCGAAGCGCAATATCGCCGGGGAGCGCAGCAATTTCTGTTGGGCGCCAACGGCGCCTATTCGGTCACTACGGGGGATTTTGGGAAGATCGCCAAGAACGGAATCGGCGCCAATCTCTCTGCCCGCTATCTGATTAATGAGGTCATCGGATTGGGGTTTGAAACCGGCTACCACAATTTCAAAAGCAAGATCGGGAGTAATACAGAGGTGTTGCAGGACAACAAATACCGGCTCGTACCGCTGCTGTTGGAGGCAACTTTCTATATCCCGACCTGGGACCGGAGCCTGCTCCCCTACTTGGGCGTACACTTCGGCGGTTACATGTCCCTGATCTCTGTATCAAAACAGGATCATTTCTACGGTTGGGAATCCATGGAGAAGAAGTTGAACTCCTTCTCCCCCGGAGGCGGCCCCCACGCTGGTTTGCTGATCGAACTGAACGAGTTCATCAAATTAGATCTCCGGCTGCGAGGCGACTATGTGGCCTCGATCGAAGCCGACTACTCGGACGATTACAATACCTACAACACCGGTTTCGACAAAATTCTCAACTTCGGCGGCAGCATCGGCCTGCTCTATACCTTCTGAGAAAGCCCGCCTATTTCACCTCCCAGGTATCGCCACTATTCAGCAGATCATCCATACACCGGATAGCGGAAATTTTCCGGACATCGGCGATCTGGTCATCCAGCGCCTGGTCGTAGGTCTGCGCCTCTACCTCTCGGATCACGCCAAACGCCACCGGGAACTCCGGAGCCGACATATTCACCAGCATCCAGTGCAAAAACGGATTCGGCTCGTGCGCATCGTGCACCAGAATATCCTTTTCGGTTACACCGTCGCGCCCGATCTCCACCACTTTCAACTTCCCGCCGTCCAACACCAGCCCTTTGTCCCGGTTCTTGCCAAAGATCATCGGCTCCCCGTGCCGCAGGATCAACTGCCGCTCCTCCTTCAACTCCTTATCGGTAATAGCTGCGTGCACGCCGTCGGCAAAGATCACGCAATTCTGTAACACCTCCACAACAGATGTACCCCGGTGCTTCACGGCCGACACCAGAACCTCCGCCGTCAACGCCACATTGGTGTCCAGCGAACGGGCAAAGAACTTGCTTTGCGCACCGATCGCCAATTCACCCGGATTGAACGGCGTCTCGATGGTCCCATAAGGAGAGGTTTTGGTCTTTACGCCCAACTTGGTGGTCGGCGAGTACTGCCCTTTGGTCAGGCCGTAAATCTCGTTGTTGAAAAGCAGCAGGGTCATGTCCACGTTCCGGCGGATAACGTGGATAAAGTGGTTGCCGCCGATGGCCATCGCATCCCCGTCCCCGGACACCTGCAACACATTCAACTTCCGGTTGGCATTTTTCACCCCCGAAGCGATCGCAGCCGCCCGTCCGTGAATGGTATGGAAACCATAGGTATTCATGTAATACGGGAAACGGGAGGAGCACCCGATGCCGGATACAACCGCCCACGACTCCCGCGGATAGCCCAATTCCGCCATCGCTTTCCACACGGCATTGATGATCCCGTGGTCTCCGCAACCGGGGCACCAACGGATCTCCTGGTCGCTCTTAAAATCTTTCGGACTGTATTTTATTTCTTCTGACATAGCATGTAACATATAACGTTAATCCAATAATTTTTCGATCTCGGCTTTCAGTTCCGCCACCGTAAACGGCAAGCCGGCCACTTTGTTGTATTGCAGGTAGGTGAATTGGGGGTGTCTGTTCCGCAGGTAAGCGGCAAATTGTCCCAAATTCAATTCGCACACCACGATTTTCCGGAAACGTCCCAACAGCTCCCCTGTATTCAGGGGCAGTGGATGGATGTAATGGAAATGGGCCAGGCTGACATCCCTGCCCTCCTTGCGTAACTCCTTCACCGTCGAGTAGAGGTGCCCGTAGGTTCCGCCCCACCCCACCACCAGTACGTCACCGCCGGCCTCGTTCCCGAACACCTCCTGCCGGGGAATACGTTGGGCTATGCGGGCCACCTTCTCTTCGCGCAGATCGGTCATGACCTGATGATTTTCGGGTACATAGCTGATGGTGCCGGTGATGTTCATCTTCTCCAGGCCACCGATGCGGTGCTCCAGCCCCTTTGTCCCGGGGATGGCCAATGTCCGGGCCAGCGTCTCCAGATCCCGGTCGTAAGGTTTGTACGCATCTCCCTCTTTGGCCACGCGGGGGGTGATCTCCGGCAGGTCCGCCATCGCCGGGATCCGCCAAGGCTGTGCGCCGTTGGCCAGAAAGCCGTCCGTTAAAAGGATAACGGGAGTGGTGTGCTCCAAGGCAATCTTCCCAGCAGCAAAGGCGTAGTCAAAACAGTTGGCCGAGGTGCTGGCCGCGATCACCGGCATGGGACTCTCTCCGTTCCGGCCGTATAAAGCCTGCATCAGATCGGATTGCTCCGTTTTTGTCGGCAAGCCGGTGGAGGGACCTCCACGCTGTACGTCCACGATCACCAATGGCAACTCCGCCATTACGGCCAATCCGCAAGCCTCTGCTTTCAGCGCCAACCCCGGGCCGGAGGTGGTGGTGACGGCAAAGTTCCCGCCGTAGCTGGCGCCTATGGCGGTGCAAATCCCGGCAATCTCATCTTCTGCCTGGTAGGTCTTGGCGCCCAAATCCCGCCGGAGGGCTAACTCCTGCAAAATCTCCGTTGCCGGCGTAATTGGATAGGAACCGCAAAACAACGGCAACCCTGATTTTTCTGCCGCAGCCAGCAATCCCCACGCCGTCGCCCGGTTTCCGGTGATGGTGCGGTATTTGCCTTTGGCAATGTGTGCAGGGGCTACCCGGTAATGCACTGCGAGGGCGTGCACATTGGCGGCGTAGTTGTAACCGGCACGCATAGCCAGTTTATTGGCCGAAGCTACAACCGGTTTTTTGCAAAATTTCCCGTCGAAGAAAGCTTCGGTGTGTTCTACGGAGCGATCGAACATCCAATAGGTCATTCCCAAAGCGAACATGTTTTTGCACCGAACCACCGATTTTTTGTCTAAACCGGTCTCTTTCAGCGCTTCGGTGGTCAGGAGGGTGATGTTCACCGGAACCGTGTTGTAGTCCGCCAGTGTGTTGTCAGTTAGCGGATTGACAGCGTAACCCGCTTTTTCCAGATTTTTGTCGGAAAAAGCATCCGTGTCCACAATGATGGTCCCTGCTTTTTTTACCCAACGCAGGTTGGCTTTGAGAGCTGCCGGATTCATAGCCACCAGCACGTCGGCCAAGTCGCCCGGCGTGGTGATCCGCTCTTCTCCGAAATGCACCTGGAAACCCGATACACCGCCGACAGTGCCTTGCGGTGCGCGGATCTCCGCCGGATAGTCCGGAAAGGTGGCCACATCGTTCCCAAACAACGCAGCGGTATCCGAAAATTGCTGTCCCGTCAATTGCATCCCGTCTCCGGAATCACCCGAAAAGCGGATGACAATATCCTGCTTCTCGATCATTTTTACCTCTTGACTCATGATAATTTAGAATGTAGCTTTTAAATTTCTGATTGTTTCGGTTTTCAACCCCAATTTTGTCGCAAAACCGGGTAAAGGTAGCGAATCGTATATTCTTAACAAACATTGAATCTTTTTTTTTTCTTTTCCGTATCTTTAAACCCAGTAACAAAGAGAGTGTATGAAAAAAATTTTACCGGGATTTTTGGTTTTTTTCCTGTTCGCCGGGATCTGGAGTGGTTGCAAAAAGCCGTCCGACCGGAAAGTGTCCGAAGAAAACAAAGCAAAAAACGAATTCCTGATCAGCGAAGATCAGGTCGGAGTCATCACTAAAGGGATGTCCATCAATGATCTGTATGGGATATTCCCGGCAAAAAGTATTAAAAAGATCAAAACCAAAGCTGATGTTGTATCCGATGCCGACGATACGTATTACATCTACGGCTATGATAACAAATTGCTGTTTATCATCAGCGCCGCAAGAGAGAACGATCTCCGCTCCGGAATCAACCGGATCGATGTGAAAGATAAGCGGTTTGTAACAGAAAAAGGGATCGGGCTCACTTCATCTGTCGGAGAGATCCGTAAAGCCTATGATCTGATCGATTTTATTCCCACAACGAACGAGATTATCCTGTTCATACCGGAAATAGACGCCAATTTTGAAATCAATAAAAACAGCTTACCGGGAACCGCCTGGAACGACTCTACCGGCATCGTCGATAACAATGTCCCGGACTCGACGACCATAACCGCACTGACCGTTTTCTGGACATATACACGGGAGAGTGTTGTTTCCGGGACATTCTGGCACGATCTGTTTTACAAATTCTTAGACTGGTGCAAAACAGAACTTCCTTCCATTGCGATCTTGATCCTGTTTTTTATGGGAGCGTTGTATTTACTGAAAATCATCAACAAACGGATCAATAAAGTGGCAGCCAACCGGGCGAAAAGGACAATAAATACGGATCACGGCGAAACGCAGAAAAGGATCAAAACCCTTGCCGGCATCATCAACAGTATCGGAAACATTATTCTTTGGGTTATTTTCCTGTTGATTTTGTTGAGTAAATTCAATATCAACATCGCTCCGATTCTGGCCAGTGCAGGGATCATAGGGTTGGCGGTAGGGTTCGGAGCGCAGGAGTTGGTCCGGGATTTTATTTCCGGTTTTTTCATCCTGCTGGAAAATCAGGTACGGACCGGCGACACTGCTATTATTAACGGGACCAGCGGAACCGTAGAAGATATCGAAATGCGAACCATTACACTGCGGGACGCTTCCGGAGTAGTCCACATTTTTCAGAACGGCAAAATCAACTCGCTTTCCAACATGACGAAGGGATGGTCTGCCGCCGTGGTGGATATCGGAGTGGCCTACAAAGAAGATACGGACACCGTTACACGTATTATGCAGGAAATAGGGCAAGAAATGTTGAAAGAACCGGATTTAAATGCCAAAATGCGAGGCTCCGTCGAAGTCTTGGGGATCGATCAGTTTGGGGACAATGCGGTTATGCTGACGGTCAGGATCAGGACACAAGCTGGAGAACAATGGGATATCGCCCGGGAATTTCGCAGACGGGTGAAAAAAACATTCGACGCTCAAGAGATTGATTTCAAAGTTCCGCGCAACCAACTCTTCAACGTGAATGCCCCTAATTCCATTCCAATCCGGATTATCAGCAATGATCCGGCAAAAGAGTCCTGAATCTCTTTGAAATGGCTCGTTTTTTAAAAAACAAACAAGCTTCCCAAGGGGCAGCGCCCGGATCCCTGATCTTTGAAGGACGACCGAAGATGAAACACTCCATATTGCAGATGGTGCAATACAACGGGGAATTTTTAAAAGAGGAAAACCTGAGCTCTTTCCACAACATCGAATCCTACATCTCCGATGAACAGGTAAGCTGGTTCTCTCTCTACGGGCTCTCCGAAACCAGCTATCTGGAACAGTTGGAAAAAGCGTGTACGATCCCTCCGCTGATCCTGGAAGATATCCTGAATACGGACGAACGGCCAAAAATGCTGGAAGACAAAGAGCACATCTTCATCATTACCAAGGCCTTTCATTTCGACGCTGCTACGAAGAAGACGCAAATGGAGCAGATCTCCCTGATATTGGGCAGACAATACCTGATCACTATCCAAGAATCGGATCATCCCTATTTTGAAGATGTCAACAAACGGCTTCACTCCGGCGTGACCAAAATCCGCAATTATACGCCCGATTACCTCTGTTATACCCTGCTGGATACATTGGTCGACAGTTACATCCTGAATATTGAAAAACTGGGGAATCAGATCGAGCAATTAGAAGAACAACTGTTGACAACCGATAAACAGGTCATCCGGGACATCTACCACTACAAAACCGAATTGACTTATATCCGAAAGAACATACGGCCGGTCAAGGAATTAACAACCCGCTTTATGGCGTCCGATTCGGAGTTGATCCATCCCCGGACATTCAGTTACCTGAAAGATTTGGATAGCCTGGTGACACAATCCCTGGAAGCATTGGAGATCTATTACACCATGACTTCCGACCAACAGAACATTTATAACAGCAACATCAACAACAGCGTCAACGAGATTATGCGGGTGCTGACGGTTTTTTCCGCCATCTTTATTCCGTTGACGTTTTTAGTAGGCGTATATGGGATGAATTTCGAATACATGCCGGAGTTACAATATCCTCAAGGATATTACATCCTCTGGGGGGGCATGGTACTCATTGCCGTCGTTATGCTGTTTTACTTTAAAAAGAAGCGGTGGTTTTAGGGGACAAAAAAGCAGGCCGTTGGGGCCTGCTTTTTTTCTATTCGACGGTATTACCAGCTTACTCGGCTTTCGCCTCTTCAGTGTCCGGTGTTTCCGGAGCAGACGCTCCTTCTGCAACCGCTACAGGAGTCTCTTCCGCCACTGCGGTAGCAACTTCTTCCGTTGCTACTGCCGGTGTTTCTTCTGTTACCGCAGCCGGAGCAGCCGCCTCACCAGCTTTTTTCGCAGAGGGCCTTCTTCTCCGGGTCGATGTTTTTTTTGTTTCGGTTTTTACCTCCGTATACGTTGCATTGAAATCCACCAGTTCGATGATGCACATCTCTGCATTGTCCCCAATCCGGTTGCCGGTTTTCAGGATACGGGTGTATCCGCCGGGACGGTTGGCGATTTTCGGGGCCACTTCGCCGAAAAGTTCGGTGATGGCCTCTTTCTGACCGAGATAACTGAATACCGTACGGCGGGAGTGCATCGTGTCGTTCTTACTTTTGGTAATCAACGGCTCCACATAAATTTTCAGTGCTTTAGCTTTGGCTACCGTAGTAGTGATCCGCTTGTGCAGGATCAGAGAGGTTGCCATATTGGAGAGCAATGCCTTTCTGTGTGCACTCTTTCTGCTCAGGTGATTAAATTTCTTCTTATGTCTCATTTTCCTTATTCCTTGTCTAATTTATACTTCGATACATCCATGCCGAATTCCAAGCTGTTGTCATCCAACAGCGCTTCCAGTTCAGTCAGCGATTTCTTTCCGAAATTGCGGAACTTCAACAGGTCGTTCTTGTTGAATTTCACCAATTCACCCAACGTATCTACTTCGGCTGCCTTCAGGCAATTCAACGCCCGTACCGACAGATCCATATCTACCAATTTGGTCTTCAGCAGTTGGCGCATTTTCAGCACCTCTTCGTCAAACTCTTCGTTCCCGTATTTGTCTTCGGTTTCCAAGGTGATCTTTTCGTCCGAGAAGAGCATAAAATGGTGGATCAGTATCTTGGCAGCCTCTTTCAACGCATCGGTCGGATGGATAGAACCGTCGGTTTCGATCTCAATGACAAGACGTTCGTAGTCCGTTTTGCCTTCCACCCGGTAATTTTCCACCTCGTATTTCACATTCCGGATCGGAGTGTAGATGGCGTCGATCGGAATAAATCCCATTTCAGCATCCGCCGGCATGTTCTCCGGACCGGGCACATACCCACGCCCTTTCTGGACAGTCAACTCTATCTGAAGGTTGACGGTAGACTCCATGTTACAGATAACCAGATCGCTATTCAGCACTTCGAAACCTGTCAGGAAGCGGTTCATATCCCCCGCTGTGAACGTTTTCTGACCGGACACCAAAACCGTTAGCTTTTCTTCCTCCGCATCCTCCACTTTTCGCTTGAACCGAACCTGCTTCAGATTCAGGATCATCTCCGTTACGTCCTCAATAACCCCCGGAATGGTAGCAAATTCGTGATCCACTCCCTGGATTTTTATGCCGGTAATCGCAAACCCTTCCAGCGAAGATAGCAGAATTCTGCGCAAAGGATTACCAATGGTGATACCGTAACCCGGCTCCAACGGACGGAATTCGAATTTACCGAATTTGGCCGTCGACTCCAGCATGATCACTTTGTCCGGTCTCTGGAAAGCTAATATTGCCATAGATAGTTTATTTATTACTTGGAATACAATTCGACGATCAACTGTTCTTTGATATTTTCCGGAATGTCGCTTCTTTCCGGAACATTCAGCAGTTTTCCGCTCATGGAAGCAGCCTCCCACTCCAACCAAGAGTATTTGCTCGACCGATTACCCCGCAGAGATTCGCCGATCACTTCCAACGCTTTGGACTTCTCGCGCACAGCCACAACGTCTCCCGGTCTTACTACGGCGGAAGGAATGTTGCAAACCCCGCCGTTCAGAGTAATATGCCGGTGAGAAACCAACTGACGGGCAGCAGCGCGGGTCGGGGCAACACCCAAACGGTACACCACATTGTCCAGGCGGCATTCCAGCATCTGCAGGAGGATCTCCCCGGTAATACCGCTCGCACGCTCTGCTTTCTCAAACAGATTGCGGAATTGTTTTTCCAGCAAACCGTACGTGTACTTTGCTTTTTGTTTCTCTTTCAACTGCACGCCGTATTCGGAAATCTTCTTCCGGCGACGAGCCATACCGTGCTGTCCGGAGGGATAGTTTCTCCGCTCCAGCGCTTTGTCCGGGCCATAGATCGGTTCACCGAACTTTCTTGCGATTTTGGACTTAGGTCCTGTATATCTTGCCATTCTGTTTCAATTTAGAATAATTCCACGTTCATTAATTACACTCTGCGTCTTTTAGGAGGACGGCAACCGTTGTGCGGCAGCGGGGTTACGTCAATGATCTCAGCCACCTCGATACCGCTGGAATGAATGGCACGGATAGCGGATTCGCGACCGTTACCCGGTCCTTTAACATACACTTTTGCTTTTCTCATCCCCAGGTCATACGCCACCTTGGCACAGTCGCTGGCAGCCATCTGTGCGGCATAAGGGGTGTTTTTCTTGGATCCTCTGAATCCCATTTTCCCTGCTGAAGACCAAGAGATCACCTGTCCGGTAGAATTGGTCAGGGAGATAATGATGTTATTGAAAGAGGAGTGAACGTGAGCTTGTCCAACGGCTTCCACTTTAACCAGCCGTTTTCTGTTTGATGTAGACTTCTTTGCCATAATTCAGTTCAATTATTTCGTCGCCTTTTTCTTGTTGGCAACAGTTTTCTTCTTACCCTTTCTGGTACGGGCGTTGTTCTTGGTGCTCTGTCCTCTCACCGGCAATCCAAGCCGGTGACGAATCCCACGATAACAACCAATGTCCATCAACCGTTTGATGTTCATCTGGACCGCAGAACGCAACTCTCCTTCAACCTTGTACTCCGCATTGATGATTTTACGTACGGCTGCGAGTTGGTCGTCGTTCCAGTCTTTCACCTTCAGGTCATAATCGATGCCGGCTTCACTCAGGATAGTCCGGGCACTACTTCTACCTATACCAAAGATATAGGTCAAGGCTATTTCTCCTCTTTTGTTGGAGGGTAAATCTACACCTACGATTCTTGCCATAAATCTGCTTTAAATTTAATTAATGAGGGTCACCCCTGACGTTGTTTAAACTTCGGGTTCTTTTTGTTGATGACGTACAAAACGCCTTTTCTTCTTACGATCTTACAATCGGCGCTTCGCTTCTTGACAGATGCTCTTACTTTCATACCAGCTTATATTAAAAATTAATTCTTATACCTAAATGTGATGCGGCCTTTCGTCAGGTCATAGGGAGACATATCCACCTTTACCCGGTCGCCGGGTAGGATCTTGATGTAATGCATCCGCATCTTGCCCGAAATATGGGCCGTGATCACGTGCCCGTTTTCCAGTTCAACGCGGAACATCGCATTGGACAACGCTTCCGTGATGACCCCATCCTGTTCTATTGACGGCTGTTTTCCCATATACCCAAACTAATTAGTACCTCTTAAAACTTCCTCTACATATTCAAACGACGAAAGGATATCCGCTTCCCGCTTGCCGACAGCCACCGTATGCTCAAAATGGGCGGAAGGCATCTTGTCCCGAGTTCGGACAGTCCACCCGTCCTTGTCCCAATAAACGTGGCGTTTTCCCATGTTGATCATCGGTTCAATGGCGATCACCATCCCCTCCTGCAACTTCATACCCTGTCCCCGCTTGCCGTAGTTCGGCACCTGGGGTTCCTCGTGCATTTTTCGTCCGACCCCGTGCCCGACCAACTCCCGGACCACCGTATAGCCGTTTGCTTCGCAATGGTTCTGCACAGCGTAGGCGATGTCCCCAACCCGAAGGCCCGCCACAGCTTTCCCGATCCCTTTGTAGAGCGCCTCCTTTGTCGTCTCCAACAACTTTTTCAGCTCTGCTCCGACCTCCCCAACCTCAAAGGTATAGGCGCTGTCTCCGTAGAAACCATTCTTCAAGGTTCCGCAATCTATCGAAATCACATCCCCCTCTTTCAGGATCCGATCCGCAGAGGGCATTCCGTGCACCACTTCGTCGTTCACAGAAACACAAAGTGTATTCGGGAAATCGTTGTATCCCAGAAAACCGGGCTCGGCCCCGTGATCCCGGATAAACTCCTCCGCTATCCGATCCAACTTTAACGTTGAAATCCCTGGGTGAATGTGCTTTGCCAATTCCCCCAGAGTTTTCCCGACCAAAAGATTACTTTCCCGAAGCAGTTCAATTTCCTCCGCTGTCTTCAAAAAAATCATGCCGCAAAAGTAATACTTTTCATCGATCCTATCAATAGGCAGCCGGACCGGCAGGATTTTTCCCTTTGATCCGCCCCGATTTCATCAGGCCGTCATAATGACGCATCAACAAATGGGATTCAATCTGCTGCAACGTATCCAATACCACTCCCACCAAGATCAACAGAGAAGTTCCGCCGTAAAACTGCGCAAATTCGTTGTTCACACCGGCCATCATGGCAAATGCCGGCAAGATGGCGACAATCCCCAGGAAAATGGAGCCGGGTAGGGTAATTCTGGACATAATGGTATCCAAGAACTCCATGGTTTTCCGACCCGGTTTAATACCTGGGATAAATCCGCCATTCTTCTTCATATCTTCCGCCATCTGCATCGGATTCACAGTGATCGCCGTATAAAAATAGGTAAATACCACGATCAGGACAAAGAAAGTTCCATTGTACCAAACTCCTGTAAAATTGGAGAAGGTCGCGGCAAACCAGGACATTCCTTCCGAATCCGAGAAGTTGGCAAAAGAGATCGGCAACAGCATAATCGCCTGAGCAAAGATGATCGGCATAACACCGGCAGCGTTGATCTTTAACGGAATGTATTGACGTACCCCGCCATACTGCTTATTACCAACCACCCGTTTGGCATATTGTACGGGAACTTTCCGGGTCCCCTGAACCAGCATAATAGTCCCGCAGAAGATAAAGAAAAGGAACACCAACTCTACCAACATCGCCACCAATCCTCCGCCTTGTTGCGATAAGCGGGCGGTTCCTTCGGCCACAGCTGCAAAAGGCAGGCGGGCGATGATCCCGATCATGATGATGATGGAAACTCCGTTCCCGATCCCTTTATCCGTGATCTTTTCCCCCAACCACAGTACAAACATGGAACCCGCCGCCAGGATCACAACGGAAGAGAGCGTAAAAAAGGTTCCTTTGATGATAAAGTACTGCGGAGGGATCTGCGCATGCAGGTTGGTCAGGTAAGCCGATCCTTGCAACACCAGAATGATCAGTGTCAGGTAACGGGTGATCTGGTTAATCTTACGCCTTCCGCTCTCTCCTTCACGCTGCATCCGCTGAAAATAGGGAACTACGATCCCCAACAACTGCACCACGATCGAGGCCGAGATGTAGGGCATAATCCCCAAAGCGAATACGGAAGCATTGGAGAAAGCTCCCCCGGAGAACATATTCAACAACCCAAGTACACCGGATTCTGTCTGTTCCTTCAGGGCGGTCAAGCCGGCAGGGTCGATGCCCGGCAATACGACTTCCGTTCCCAAACGGTACACAGCTACCAGCCCCAAGGTCATCAAGATCCGGGTTCTAAGTTCTTCAATTTTCCAAATGTTCTTTAAAGTATCAACTAATTTCATACGTTGTATTTTTCTCATTATGGCCGTATGGAACCCTTTGCAACAACATTTTCTTTGGCACTTGTCAGCATGCGGGTTTCATGGTCTGCTTTTATTAACCTGTCCCTGATCACAATACAACGGCAGAACCGCCGGCCGCTTCAATGGCGGCCACCGCCTTTTTGGAAAAAGCGTTCGCTTTCACCTCCAATTTGGCTTTCAGTACGCCGTCCCCCAGGACTTTCAGCAGATCATTTTTGGACATCAGGCCTGCATTGATCAGCACATTCCTGTCAACGACGGTCAGGCTGTCTCTTTCAGACAACTCCTGCAACATGCCGATATTGATCGCTTTGTACTCTACCCGGTTGATATTTTTAAAGCCGAATTTAGGTACCCGTCTCTGCAAAGGCATCTGGCCACCCTCAAAACCGATCTTCTTTTTGTAACCGGATCTTGATTTGGCCCCTTTATGCCCTCTTGTAGAAGTACCTCCTTTTCCCGACCCCTGTCCACGGCCAATCCTTTTCTCGCTGTGCGTGGAGCCGTAAGCCGGTTTTAAGCTACTTAAATCCATTGTATATCTGTTAAAAACGTTCGACAATTATTTTACTTCCTCCACCTTCACCAAGTGGTTTACTTTCGCCACCATACCCAGTATCTGCGGAGTAGCTTCGTGTTCGGCGCTGCTGTTGGTTTTTCCAAGGCCCAAAGCGGTTATGGTCCCGATTTGACGCTTCGTGCTGCCGATCTTACTTTTTACCAAGGTAATTTTAATCTTTGTCATCGTTCATCAAATTAACCGTTAAACACTTTATCCAAACTGATGGTGCGTTGCCGCGCCACCGTACGGGCGTCTCTCATCTCCTTCAGAGCCAGGATGGTCGCCTTTACCAGGTTGTGCGGATTGGAAGAACCTTTGCTCTTCGCCAACACGTCGCGCACCCCGGCGCTTTCCAGCACGGCGCGCATAGCACCCCCGGCCACCAGGCCGGTACCGGAAGAAGCGGGCTTCATAAACACATGCGCACCACCGAAGCGGGCCACTTGTTCGTGTGGAATGGTTCCTTTCCGCACCGGTACTCTTATCAGGTTCTTCTTGGCGGCTTCTATCCCTTTGGAAATGGCCGTGGTGACTTCGTTGGCTTTACCCAAGCCCCAACCTACGACACCGTTCTCGTCTCCGACAACAACAATGGCCGCAAAACTGAACGTTCTACCTCCCTTGGTCACTTTGGTCACACGATTGATCGCCACCAATCTGTCTTTCAATTCCAAGTCCGTATTAACTACTTTTTCCATTTCAGTTCCGTTTAAAAATTAAGACCTCCGTTCCGGGCGGCATCAGCCAACGCTTTTACCCTGCCGTGGTACAAATAACCGTTTCTGTCAAACACCACGGATTGAATACCTGCCGCTTTTGCCTTCTCGGCTATGGCAGCCCCTACGTGAGCAGCCTGTTCGGTCTTCGTGCCTTTCTGAGCGGCCAGTTCCTTGCACAAAGAGGAAACAGATAAAACCGTTTTACCTGTCGTATCATCGATCAACTGTACGGAGATCTGCGCATTAGAACGATAAACGCTCATCCGGGGCCTCTCGGTGGTTCCGGAGATAATCTTGCGGATTCTCCTCTTTATCCTCAGTCTTCTTTCTTCCTTCGTTAAAGCCATAACTTCCTACTTTCTTTAAAGATTAAACTTTCGCTGACTTACCGGCTTTGCGGCGAACCTGTTCTCCTACGAAGCGTATCCCCTTCCCCTTGTAAGGTTCCGGTTTACGGAAAGAACGGATCTTAGCGGCCACCTGGCCAATCAGTTGCTTGTCGCAACTCTCCAGCGTAATGATCGGGTTGGAACGCTTCTCCGTAACCGCAGATACCTTCACTTCGGCAGGAATCTGCAAAAAGATGGCGTGAGAATATCCAAGCCCTAACTCCAAAATCTGCCCTTCGGCATTCGCCCTGTATCCTACACCGACCAACTCCTGTTTGATCGTATAGCCTTCCGAAACACCCACGACCATGTTGTTGATGAGGGAGCGGTACAGACCGTGCATCGCCTTGTGGGGCTTCTCTTCCGTATGGCGCTTTACATTCACTATGTTACCGTTTACTTCAACAGTAAGGTTTTCATTTACTTTCTGGGTAAGTGTACCTTTCGGTCCTTTTACGGTGACGGTATTATCAGAGTCCACGGCTACCGTGACCCCCTGTGGTATATCTATCGGTAAATTTCCTATTCGTGACATTGCTTCTTCACTTTATTCATTAATACACGAAACACAATACTTCACCGCCCACATTTTTCCGGCGAGCTTCTTTGTCTGTCATCAATCCGTAAGATGTCGAAAGGATGGCGATCCCCAATCCATTCAACACCTGCGGCATACTCTCCACATCGGTGTAACGCCTCAATCCCGGCTTGGATACACGCACCAGCGACTTGATGGCTGGTACCTTGGATTCCGGGTGGTACTTCAAAGCAATCTTGATATTGGATTTGGCACCCTCCTGTTCGAACTTGTAGTTCAGGATATACCCTTTTTCCTTCAGAATCTTAGTCATCTCCCGCTTCATGTTGGAACCGGGGATATCAACAACCTTGTGGCCGGCACTTATCGCATTTCTCAAACGCGTAAGAAAATCTGCTATTGGATCTGTCATTTCTGTTCCTTTTTAATCATTACCAACTCGCTTTCTTCACTCCCGGAATCAACCCTGCGGAAGCCATCTCACGGAACTGGATCCTGCTGATGCCGAACTGCCTCATATAGCCTCTCGGCCGGCCGGTCAATTTACACCTGTTGCGCAGGCGGTTCGGATTGGAATTCTTGGGAAGGAGGCTCAATCCGGCGTAATCTCCTTCTGCTTTCAGTTTTGCCCGTTTTGCTGCGTACTTTTCTACCAATTTTGCACGTTTCACTTCGCGGGCCTTCATTGATTCTTTTGCCATTTCGCTTTTTGTTAATTCTTTTTAAAAGGTAATCCAAATTCTCTGAGAAGCGCAAAACCTTCTTCGTCGGTATTGGCCGAAGTTACAAATGTGATGTTCATACCCGTGATCTTGTGCACGTTATCCAGCACAATTTCAGGGAATATGATCTGCTCTTCCAGACCTAATGTATAATTGCCTCTTCCGTCCAGCTTGCTTCCGATCCCCTTAAAGTCCCGGATGCGCGGCAGCGCGGAAGTGATCAATCTTTCCAAGAATTCGTACATACGTTCCTTGCGCAAGGTAACCCGCACACCGATCGGCATGTTCTTACGCAATTTAAAATTGGAAATGTCTTTGGACGACTTGGTGGTCACCGGCTTCTGTCCGGTGATCATCGCCAGTTCGTTGACGGCAAATTCCAATATTTTTTTGTCCTGAATAGAGGACCCCAATCCCTGGTTGATTACTATCTTCTCCAACCGGGGAGCCTGCATAACTGACTTGTATCCGAACTCTTTCACCAGAGCCGGTACAACCTCTTCGTTATACTTTCTTTTTAAATTCGGTACGTAATTCATTTATTCATTAATAGTTATCGATTCCCGATTACATCACACAATAAGTAATACCTGAAAATTTAAATTTTCAGCCTGCAAAAATACAACTATTTTTCAATTTATAACAGGGATTTACGATTTATTACCCAGTCGCATCCATCGTAAATCAGGTAATTACAACGGTTCGTAAACCGAAAAATCCTTATTTCAATACTTCTCCGGATTTCCTAGCGAACCGGACCAATTTACCCTTCTCACCCAGTTTACGTCCCACTTTGGTCGGCTTTCCGGTCGACGGATCGATCGCATTCAGGTTGGAAATATGGATCGGAGCCTCCTTTTTCAGAATACCCCCCTGTGGATTCTTCGCATTGGGTTTTGTGTGTTTGCTTACCATGTTGATGCCTTCCACGATCGCTCGCTCTTCGTTGGGCAGCATTTCCAGGACTTTGCCCTGTTTGCCTTTATCGACACCGGCATTCACGAAAACCACATCACCTTTCTTTATATGAAACTTTCTGTTCATCTTGCTGTTTTTTATCAAAGGCTTAATTACAATACTTCAGGCGCCAACGAAACAATTTTCGTATAGCCTTCACGAACTTCACGGGCTACCGGCCCGAAGATACGGGTACCCCTCATTTCACCGGCGTTGTTCAACAATACACAGGCATTGTCATCAAAACGGATGTAAGAGCCGTCGGGGCGACGGTACTCCTTGGAGGTACGCACGACAACTGCTTTGCTGACGGTACCTTTTTTCATTTCACCGCCAGGCAGGGCGTTCTTTACGGTCACAACGATCTTGTCGCCTACGCGGGCATATCTTTTCCGGGTTCCCCCCAGCACACGGATACACAACACCTCTCTGGCGCCGCTGTTATCTGCCACTGTTAATCTGCTTTCCTGTTGTATCATGATTATTTCGCTCTTTCAATGATTTCAACTAATCTCCACCTCTTCATCTTGCTTAAGGGACGGGTCTCCATGATCCGCACGGTATCTCCGATGTTGCACTCATTTTTCTCATCGTGAGCCGTGAACTTTTTGGTTTTGTTCACGAATTTACCGTAAATCGGGTGTTTCTCCTTGAACTGAACGGCAACCGTAATGGACTTTTCCATCTTATTGCTCGTCACCAGACCGATACGTTCTTTCCTAAGATTTCTTTCCATGACTTTACTTCTTTTCCGTTAATTCCCGTTTACGCAACTCTGTCATCATGCGGGCAATATCCTTCCGCTTTTCCCGGATCTGCATCGTGTTTTCAAGCGGAGTTACCGTATGGTTCATCTTCATCTTGTTCAGAGCGGCTTTTTCAGCAACTACCCTGTCTTTCAGATCGTCCGTGGTCATTTCTATCACTTCTGAATTTTTCATCTTTCCGTCAAATTAATTCGGTTCAACAATCGGACGACTATTCGGAATAGTCGCGTCTAACCACAAACTTTGTCGTAATCGGCAATTTCTGGGCGGCTAAGCGCAACGCCTCCTTGGCTACGGCGTACGGAACACCGTCCGCTTCAAAAAGAATGCGTCCCGGCGTAACCGGCGCCACAAATCCTTCGGGAGAACCTTTCCCCTTACCCATACGTACTTCGGCCGGCTTCTTGGTGATCGGTTTATCCGGAAATATACGGATCCATATCTGACCTTGACGCTGCATATACCGGGTAACGGCAATACGGGCGGCTTCGATCTGACGTCCTTCGATCCACTTGGATTCCAACGCCTTGATTCCAAAAGAGCCGAATGCCAGTTCATGCCCTCTCTGGGCATTCCCCTTCATCCTCCCTTTTTGGCTTCTTCTGTATTTAGTCCTTTTTGGCTGTAACATAACTCACTTACTTTTTTCTTTTTTTGAAATTTTTCTTGCCGCCGGCATTGTTGGCGGGCATCCTGGCTTCCCGGGAAACCAGCAACGAATTCGGCACCAGTTCACGCTTGCCGTACACCTCGCCTTTGCAAATCCAGGTCTTGATCCCGATCAGGCCGTACGTCGTTAACGCTTCGGCATGCGCGTAATCAATATCCGCCCGGAAAGTATGCAACGGGATCCGGCCCTCCTTGTAAATCTCCGAACGAGCGATTTCCGCACCATTCAAACGACCGGCGATCAGGATCTTAACCCCTTCGGCACCCATTCTCATAGTCGACTGGATCGCCATCTTGATGGCCCGGCGGTACGCCACGCGGCCTTCCAACTGGCGGGCAATGTTGTTGCCCACGATCACAGCGTCCAATTCGGGGCGTTTGATCTCAAAGATATTGATCTGTACCTCCTTGTCGGTGATCTTTTTCAACTCTTCCTTCAGTTTGTCCACCTCCTGGCCGCCTTTTCCGATAATAATACCGGGACGTGCCGTATTGATGGTGATGGTGATCAGCTTCAGTGTTCTTTCGATCACGATTTTTGCGATCCCGGCTTTGGCCAAACGAGCATTCAGGTATTCGCGGATCTTGTAATCCTCTACCAGTTTATCCCCGTATTTCTTACCACCGAACCAGTTGGAATCCCATCCGCGGATGATTCCTAATCTATTGCTTATTGGATTAACTTTTTGTCCCATGTGTTACTCTTTTACAACATTTTCAACAGCCGTCCTGCTTCCCAAAACAATCGTCACGTGATTGGATCTTTTGCGGATCCGGTGCCCCCGCCCTTGCGGAGCCGGCCGCAGTCTTTTCAACATGCCGGCGCCATCCACGAAGATCTCTTTCACGATCAGCGCAGCATCTTCCATGCGCTTTCCTTCGTTCTTGGCACTCCAGTTCGCGATCGCAGAAAGCAACAATTTTTCCAATTTGCGCGCTGCTTCACGAGGACAAAACTTTAGTATATCCAATGCCCGGTTCACGTCTTTACCGCGTACCAGATCTGCTACCAGCCTCATTTTCTGAGGAGATGAGGGACAACCGCGCAGGATGGCAAACGCCTTCTCCTTTTTGGCTTCCTTTATCTGATTTGCTCTTATTCTTTTTCTTGCACCCATTTTAATACAATCTTCATTGGTTCAACTTTGTCACGCTTATTTTTTCTTCGCGTGACCTCTAAAGGTACGTGTCGGTGCAAATTCTCCCAGTTTGTGGCCGACCATATTTTCGGTCACATACACCGGAATAAACTTATTACCGTTGTGTACAGCTACAGTGTGGCCCACAAAGTCCGGAGAGATCATGGAACGACGAGCCCAGGTTTTCACAACCGACTTTTTATTGGTCTCATTCATCACCAACACTTTTCTTTCCAACTTTACGTCTATAAAAGGGCCTTTTTTTAACGAACGACTCATAACATTAACGTTTATCGGTTATTACTTCTTCCTTCTTTCAACGATATACTTGCTCGAAGCTTTCTTCGGGGCTCTGGTCTTATAGCCCTTAGCCAGCAAGCCTTTTCGTGATCTCGGATGACCTCCGGAAGCGCGGCCTTCCCCACCACCCATCGGGTGATCCACCGGGTTCATTACCACACCTCTCACGCGGGGACGGCGTCCCAGCCAACGGGAACGGCCGGCCTTACCGGAACGTTCCAGCGCATGGTCCGTGTTAGACACAGTACCCACCGTCGCTTTACAGGTCACCAGCACCATCCGGATCTCCCCGGAAGGCAGCTTGATAGAAGCATACTTATCATCTCTTGCAACCAACTGCGCATACGAACCGGCGCTACGAGCCATCACGGCTCCCTGCCCGGGGCGCAGTTCAATGTTATGTACGATTGTACCCAATGGGATTTCAGACAGGAAAAGAGCGTTGCCTATTTCGGGGGCCACACCTTTACCGCTCACCACGGTCTGCCCGGCGGTCAACCCGATCGGGGCGATGATGTAACGCTTCTCTCCATCTGCATATACCAGCAGAGCAATGTGGGCGGTTCTGTTGGGATCGTACTCCACAGAAGCAACTTTTGCGGGGATGTTATCCTTGTTCCGCTTGAAGTCCACCAACCTGTATTTCTGCTTGTGACCACCACCTATATACCTCATTGTCATCTTACCGGAATGGTTACGTCCACCGGTTTTCTTTGCGGGTCTTAACAATGATTTTTCAGGTCTATCTGTAGTTACCTGGTCAAAGGTATTGACAATCTTATGCCTTTGTCCAGGAGTTACAGGATTTAATTTTCTTACAGCCATCTTACTTAAATATTGCTAAAAAAATCAATACTATCACCTTTTGCCAAGGTTACAATCGCTTTCTTGAAGGAGGCGGTCCGGCCGGTAATCACACCCGATTTCGTATACCGGGACTTCACGGTGCCCTGATAACGCTGCGTATTCACATCTGTTACCTTCACCCCATACATCTCTTCAACTGCTTTTTTTATCTCGATCTTGTTCACATCTTTTGCCACGACAAACGCAACCTTGTTCAGTTTGTCGGTCTGTGCTGACATCTTCTCTGTCAATACGGGCTTCAATATTATTTCCATCTCTTCTGCTAATTAGTTAAGATTTGAACATCTCATTCAGCCCCTGCACAGAACTCTCCACCAGTACCAGATTTCTGGCTCTCATGATGTTGTATGTAGCCAGGTCGTTTACCCGCATAACCTGCACATCCTGCAAGTTGCGCGCCGACAACACTACGTTTTCGTTCACATCACTCATCACCAGCAACAGTTTTCCGTTCAAGTTCAGGTTTTTCACCAACTCCACGAATTGTTTGGTCTTCGGAGCTTCAAAATTGAAATCTTCCACCACGGTTACGGCATTCGCGCCTGCTTTCACAGCCAACGCCGACTTACGGGCCAATCTTTTCAGTTTCTTGTTCAGTTTAAAGCTGTAATCCCGCGGTACTGGCCCGAATATCCGGCCTCCTCCTCTGAAGAGTGGGTTCTTGATACTACCAGCACGTGCTCCTCCGGTCCCTTTCTGTTTTTTCAGCTTTTTCGTACTACCCGACACTTCGTTCCTCTGCTTCGATTTGTGCGTTCCCTGCCTTTGATTGGCCAAAAACTGCTTTACATCGAGATAGATGGCGTGTTCGTTAGGCTGGATCCCAAAGATAGCGTCGTTCAACTCTATCTTTCTGCCAGTTTCCTTTCCGGCAATGTTTAATACACTTAACTCCATTACTTCTCAATAATTACATATGAACCTTTCGTTCCGGGAACAGATCCCTTCACCAGCAACAAATTGTTTTCAGGAATTACTTTCAACACCTGCAGATTGGAGATCGTAACCCTATCTCCCCCCGTTCTTCCGGCCATTCTCATGCCTTTGAATACCCGGGAAGGTGTAGAACAGGCCCCAATAGAACCCGGTGCGCGCTGACGGTCATCCTGTCCGTGCGTCGCTTCACCAACCCCGGAAAAGCCGTGGCGTTTCACAACGCCCTGGAACCCTTTTCCCTTGGAAGTTCCTACCACATCAACATACCCTGTTCCTTCAAACAGCGTCACGTCGATCAAATCGCCCAACTTGTGCTCGGTCTCAAATCCTGAAAACTCTACGAGTTTTCTCTTAGGAGTTGTGCCTGCCTTCTTAAAGTGTCCACTTAGCGGCTTGGTTGTGTGTTTCTCTTTTTTCTCATCGAAACCCAACTGAAGCGCTTCGTAACCATCGGTTTCCATTGTTTTAACCTGGGTTACGACACATGGACCGCACTCAATCACAGTGCATGGGATACTTTTCCCCTCGGCACTGAATACGGAAGTCATTCCGACTTTTTTTCCAATTAAACCTGGCATTTTTTTACTTTTAAAATAGGTTTTTTCTTTTTAATAACGACATAAGGTATTCGCCGTTATCACACCTTAATCTCTACTTCCACACCGCTCGGCAGTTCCAGCTTCATCAGCGCATCAATCGTTCCTGCTGTGGAACTGTAGATGTCGATCAGCCGTTTAAACGTACAGAGTAAAAATTGTTCCCGGCTCTTCTTGTTGACGAAAGTCGAGCGGTTCACAGTAAATACTCCCTTGTGCGTCGGAAGCGGAATAGGTCCGCTCACCACCGCTCCGGTAGCTTTCACCGTTTTTACAATCTTCTCTGCCGATTTGTCCACCAAGTTGTGATCGTAAGATTTCAACTTAATTCTGATTTTTTGGCTCATTGTTTTTATTTGTTTGTATTGTAAAAGGCGGTGCGAATCCCCAAAGACTCACACCGCCGTCTTCAATTTATGAAATAAGTTCCGCTCTCCCGTTGTTCTTCTCCACCACCTCTTTAGCGATCTGCTTCGGAACCTCCGCATAGTGGTCAAATTCCATCGTAGAACTGGCACGGCCGGAAGAGAGCGTTCTCAACACGGTCACATATCCGAACTGTTCGGAAAGCGGCACCATTGCATTGATCACCGTCGCACCGATACGGGCTTCTGTTCCCTCCATCTGTCCGCGGCGACGGTTCAGGTCGCCGATGATGTCCCCCATATACTCTTCCGGGGTCACCACCTCCAGCTTCATGATCGGCTCCAGCAGCACGGGTTTAGCCTTCTGCGCAGCCTCCTTGTAGCCAATCTTGGCAGCCATTTCAAACGACAGCGAGTCGGAGTCCACCGGGTGGAAAGAGCCGTCGATCAGGGTGATCTTCAAACTTTCCAGCGGATAGCCGGCCAACACACCGTTGCCCATTGCTTCCTTGAAGCCTTTTTCCACAGAGGGGATAAACTCCTTCGGGATGTTCCCGCCCTTGACTTCATTGACGAAGGTCAGGCCCTCTTTGCCCTCTTCGGCAGGCTCCATGCGGAAAATGATGTCGGCAAACTTACCGCGTCCCCCGGACTGTTTCTTGAACACGTGGCGGTGTTCAAACGCCTGGGTGATTGCTTCCTTGTAAGCCACCTGCGGGGCTCCCTGGTTGCACTCTACTTTGAACTCGCGTTTCAGGCGGTCCAGAATAATATCCAGGTGCAACTCGCCCATTCCGCTGATGACGGTCTGGCCGGAGTCTTCGTCCGTTTTCACGCGGAAAGTCGGGTCTTCTTCCGCCAATTTAGCCAACGCCATGCCCAACTTATCCGTATCCTTCTGCGTCAGCGGCTCTACGGCGATACCGATCACCGGTTCCGGGAAGGTCATGCTTTCCAGCACGATCGGCTTCTCTTCCGAACAGAGGGTATCTCCGGTGCGGATATCTTTGAAACCCACACAGGCACAAATATCCCCGGCTTCCAGCACCTCTTTCGGCTGTTGCTTGTTGGAGTGCATCTGGAACAGGCGGGAAATACGCTCCTTTTTATCGGTACGCGGATTGTATACGTAAGAACCGGCCTCGATCTTACCGGAGTAGATACGGGTATAGCACAAACGTCCCACGAACGGGTCGGTGGCAATCTTAAACGCCAAAGCGGAAAGCGGAGCATCCGGGTCTACCGGGAATTCAATCTCCTCTCCCGTGTTGGGATTGGTGCCGTTGCTGTTCGGAATATCCAACGGGTCCGGCAGGTAAGAGATCACTGCATCCAACAGATTCTGAACCCCTTTATTTTTGAAGGAGGAGCCGCACATCACCGGGCAGAAATCCATCGCGATCACCGCTTTCCGCACCACCGCTCTCAATTCGTCAGCGGTAATGGAATCCGGATCCTCGAAGAAACGTTCCATCAATGCTTCGTCCTGCACGGCAGCCGCTTCCACCAACTTCTCCCTCCACTCCTGGGCCTCGGCCATCAAGGCGTCGGGAATCTCCTGCACCGTCGCTTCCATGGCACCATTCTCCCACACGTACGCCTTCATCTCCACCAGGTCGATAATGCCTTTGAAGTTCTCTTCGGCCCCGATCGGAAGCACCAACGGGATCGGGTTCGCACCCAGTTTCTCTTTGATCTCGCGCACCGCCTTGAAAAAGTCTGCACCGGAACGGTCCATCTTGTTCACAAAAGCGATCCGGGGTACGCCGTATTTATTGGCCTGGCGCCATACGGTTTCCGATTGCGCTTCCACACCTCCCACCGCACAGAACAGCGCAACCGCGCCGTCCAATACGCGCAACGAACGCTCTACCTCTACGGTAAAGTCAACGTGCCCGGGGGTGTCAATGATATTGATCTTATACTCCTGGTCCCGGTATTTCCAAAAACAGGTGGTCGCAGCAGATGTAATGGTGATTCCCCGTTCCTGCTCCTGAACCATCCAGTCCATGGTCGCAGTCCCGTCGTGGGTCTCGCCGATCTTGTGCGATACCCCTGTAAAAAACAGGATACGCTCGGTCGTAGTCGTCTTACCGGCGTCGATGTGGGCCATGATACCGATATTCCGCGTAAAATGTAAATCTCTCTTTGCCATATTATCTCAACCCTTCCTCTATTAAAATCTGAAATGAGCAAAAGCCCGGTTGGCTTCCGCCATGCGGTGCGTATCTTCTTTCTTCTTGAAAGCCGCACCCTCCTCTTTATAAGCAGCCATAATCTCAGCGGCCAGCTTTTCAGCCATATTCCGTCCGCTCCGTTTGCGGGAATACAGGATCATATTTTTGACAGAAATAGCCCGCTTCCGGCCGGGGTTGATCTCCATCGGCACCTGAAACGTGGCACCGCCTACACGACGACTTTTTACCTCCACATTGGGAGTGATGTTGTCCAATGCCTGTTTCCAGATTTCCAAGGAGTTCTTTCCCTCTTTCTGGGCCATTTTTTCCTCTACAATATCCAACGCATCGTAAAAAATAGTGAACGCAATGGTCTTTTTTCCATCCACCATCAAGTCGTTCACAAACCGTGTTACCAATACATCATTGAATTTGGGATCCGGTAACAGGATTCTCTTTTTTGGTTTTGATTTTCTCATCTCTTTTTGTTTACAAATCTGTTCGATCAGCTGCCCTTTGGGTCTTCAGCGGTTTTGCAACCATTTACTCAACATTCGGGGAACGCTTCATAAACACAATTCCGGTTAATTACTTTTTCCCCTTTGCAGCCGGGGCAGCGCCGGGTTTCGGCCTCTTTGTACCATACTTGGAACGGCCCTGTTTCCGATCCGCCACACCGGCGGCATCCAAGGTTCCGCGCACCAAATGGTAACGCACGCCGGGCAGGTCTTTCACACGGCCTCCGCGGATCATCACAATGGAGTGCTCCTGCAGGTTGTGTCCTTCGCCCGGAATGTAGGCATTCACCTCTTTCCCGTTTGTCAACCGTACCCTGGCCACCTTTCTCATGGCCGAATTCGGTTTCTTCGGAGTTGTCGTGTAAACACGTACACAAACCCCCCGTTTTTGCGGACAGGAATCCAAAGCCGGAGCTTTGCTCTTATCTGCAATTTTCGTTCTTCCTTTTCTTACTAACTGTTGAATCGTAGGCATTACAATAGTTTTTAATCTGTACACATGTATCCAAAATGGAGCGCAAATATAGAAACCTTTTTTATAACTGCCAAACAATTATTTCTTTTTTCACAAAAACCCCAAAGATTGTCAAGCGGTTGCGCCGCAAAGCTCTGCACCGCCATTGTAAAATTTGCGGTGTGTTTCCCGGAGAGGTCAAGGGAGCGGAGGCATATCGGGTAGTGTTATTCTGTCTGCATTCTCTATGGCGCCTTCGGAACACGCACGGAACACGCACGGAACACGCTCGGAATACGTACGGAACACCGGTTGTAAGTCAACTATAAACCAGTTGTAGAGTATATTTGTGAGATATATCGACCAATAAGCCCCATATTTCCTAATGTTGTTTCATACTTCGGCTTCATGGTAGTACCAAAATTATTGCGATTTTGGTCACACCAAAGGTAGTGTTTTTTTTGATACTGTCACTGTTCCGGTATCAGTTTGTCCTGATCATGACGACAGTTTCCGGAAACAATTCGGGCGGCAGACTGCTATTTTGTCAGGAAAAACGGTTATTTTTGCGTTTTCAGGTGTTATGGACGAATTACAAACAATCAAGCAACGGTTCGAGATCATCGGAAACAACGAACTGCTGAACAGGGCGTTGGATGTGGCGCGGCAGGTGGCACCGACCGATCTTTCTGTACTGATAACCGGAGAGAGCGGTGTGGGCAAGGAGTTCTTTCCGCGGGTAATCCATGCATACAGCACCCGGAAACACGCTCCGTATATTGCCGTAAACTGCGGAGCTATTCCGGAGGGGACCATTGATTCCGAACTGTTCGGGCACGAAAAAGGGGCATTTACCGGGGCGCTCTCCGACCGGAAAGGATACTTTGAGGTAACGGACGGAGGAACCATTTTCCTGGACGAAGTGGGTGAACTGCCGCTGGCGACCCAATCCCGATTGCTGCGCATCCTGGAATCGGGAGAATTCATCCGGGTCGGATCATCCAAAGTGCAAAAAACCAATGTACGGGTGATTGCCGCCACCAATCTGGATATCCCGCTGGCGGTCAAAAACGGGAAATTCCGGGAAGATCTCTACTACCGCCTCAACTCCATTCCCATCATCGTACCTCCCCTGCGCAACCGCCGGGAAGACATTCCGTTGCTGTTCCGAAAATTTGCCGCCGATTGTGCGGAAAAATACCGGATGCCAGCCATCAGGCTGACCCCCGATGCGGTCGCAATCTTAGAGATGTACCGCTGGCCGGGAAACATCCGGCAATTGAAAAACATTGCGGAACAGATCTCCGTCATCGAGCAGGAGAGATCGGTGGACGGCGCCACGCTGAAAAAATACATCCCGGCCGAGAGCCAATTACCGGCGCTGGCCGGAAGCAACGATCCGTCCGAACACACCTACGCTTCGGAGCGGGAGATCCTGTACAAGATCCTGTTCGACATGAAAAAGGATATGAACGATCTGAAACAGTTGGTGTACGACATCGCGGAAAAAGAGCAGCAAGCGGAGGCGGTCCCCACTTCGATCGTCCTGCGGAAACAATTTGAAGAACCGGCCGGAGAGTTTCTCGCCAAAAGGCCCGTGCATGCATTTACACACGCCCGGGAACAGATCGAAGATACAGAACCGTTGGTGGAAGAGTCGTTGGCGATCGGGGAAAAAGAGCGGGAACTGATTATCCGGGCGCTGGAAAAAAACCACGGGAAACGCAAATTAGCCGCCCGGGACCTGGGTATCTCCGAGCGCACCCTCTATCGCAAATTGAAAGAGTACCGGATCGAAGGATAAAATAACTACATTTGCAGGAACAAAGCACTACCGGAAAAAGATGAAAAGATACTATTATTATATAGGTTGCCTGTTGTTGGTCATTCTGATTTTTGGGGGATGTAAATTAGCGAGTATCAAATACTCCATGACCGGAGCATCGATTTCGCCCGAAGTAAAAACTTTTTCGGTAGACTATTTTTCCAACAAGGCCCTGTTGGTTTATCCGCCGTTGAGCGACAAATTTACACAAAAATTGAAAGATTACCTCACCTCCAATACCAGCCTGGAGGAGGTGACCGACAACAACGGGGACATCCGGTTTGAAGGACAAATTGTCGGATACAGCCAAAAACCGGTGGATATCCAGCGGGACGAAGTGGCCGCCAACAACCGGTTGACCATTGAGATCCGGGTAAAATACACCAACACGAAGGATGATAAATACGATTTCGACAGCCGTTTTTCCCATTTTAAAGATTACAGCATCGAAGCGGATTTTACCTCGGAAGAGGGGAACTATGTCAACGAGATTATTGAAAAGATCATTGAAGATATTTACAACAAGGCATTGGTTAACTGGTAATTGGATAATGTGACCGGATGAAGCCCGAAAGATTGATAGAACTGATCTGTCGTCCGCAAGCGATGAGCAACGACGACCTGAAAGAGTTGGCGACGCTGATCCAGCGTTACCCGTACTTTCAGGCGGCCCGGGTTTTGTACCTCCGGTCGTTGCACATTTTTGCGAATGCCCGGTTCCGGGGCGAACTCAAAAAAAATACCGTACACATTGCCGACCACAAACAGTTGTACAAATATTTGAATGACCAGTTGGAGTTTGATTACCTGGCCCCGGCCGGCCAGCCGCCGAAAGATGCATCGCTGACGGATATTGTGACCGACCGGATCCGGGAGATAAACGGGTACCTGCCGGTCAATACCTTTGGGGTGCCTGCCAACAAGAGCCATTCCGAAAAGGAGGGGAGCGAAGAGGAGGAGATGATCCGCCTGGATATCCGGAAACAGCCGCCTCCGCCAGGCCCGCAACGGGAGCCGGAGCTTCCTGTCGTGTCCAATCCGATCCTGATGGACGGCATGCCGGGCGTTATCAGTGATTATGAAGAGGAGGTTGTAGAGAAGCCTGTTCCTCCTTTCCGGTTTCAAGAGTTCCGGCACACACCCGCACCGGATACGGTTTTGCCGGATAAAACAGCAGAGGCCCCGGAAGAGCCGGCCCTTCCCTCTTTTTCCGGGCCAATCGAGTTGATTGAAGAGGAAGAGACACCACCCGGGGAGTCCCAAAAGGAAGCCCCAGAGGAACTATTCCCCGAGATAGAAAGTGTGTACCGTTTGGAGGCGATTGAGGAGGATATCGTGTCGCTCGGAAAATTGGCCGGAGAGCTAAAGAAAACGAAAGGAGGGAAAAAGCAGTCGGAACTGATCGACCGCTTTATTGTAGAAGAGCCAACTCTGCCAAAAGGTCGGTTAGAAAACACGGAGGAAGGCGACCTGTATGAGGAGAGCATCCGGGAGCAAGAGGACCTTTTTTCCGAAACGCTGGCTAAAATATATGTCCGGCAGGGGTTGTACGAAAAGGCTACCGCCACGTATATAAAATTAAGTTTGAAATATCCGGAAAAAAGTGTTTACTTTGCAAACCGTATTGAAAAAATTAAAGCTAAAACCAATAATAACGAATAACTATGTATATCGCCATTACTGTTTTAATTGTGATCGTATCCTTTCTGCTGATCCTGATTGTATTGGTACAGAACTCCAAAGGCGGCGGATTGGCCTCCTCTTTCGCTTCATCCAATCAGATCATGGGCGTCAAAAAAACAACTGATTTTCTCGAAAAGGCAACTTGGACATTGGCCGGTGGATTGTTGGTGTTGTGTATATTTACCGCCTTTGTGATCCCGCGCGGCGCAGCAAGCAGCAACGGGTCTGCCATTCAGGAACAGGTATTGAACGCCCCTTCCAATCAGGTAATCCCCACATTCCCGGGACCGGGAACCGGAACCCCGGCAACAGGCGGAGAAGGGGCGACACAGGAAGCCCTGCCGATAACTCCGGTAATCACTCCGGAATCGGAATAAGGAGAATCGGAAAAATCGTAAAAGATGTCAGTATGTCAGTCGTACTGACATTTTTATTTGTCCGGACGGGTTTGGCACACAATGTGTAAAGCCTCCCTCTGAAACATTTGAATAATGGGTCGCGTTGTAGCAATGCAAGGCGCAAAAAACCAAAATTACATAATCAAACCAATAAATTTTTAAGTTATGGCATTAAAAACCGTTCTTAACAAGATCATTGTGGAGCCTGTAGAGGCTGAAACCAAAACCGCCAGCGGGATCATCATTCCGGATTCCGCCAAGGAAAAACCCCAGAAAGGGATCGTTATTGCTACCGGGAAAGGAAAAAGCGACGAACCGATGGAGATCAAAGCAGGCGATTCCGTTCTGTTCGGAAAATATTCCGGCACCGAGGTACACATCGATGACAAGAAATATTTGGTGATGAACCAATCCGATATTTTAGTGGTTTTATAATTGTGTTTTATTGTCTTTATAAGGAAAATCAATCGTAAAAAAGAGATACTGTCATGGCAAAAGAGATTAAATTCAATATTGAAGCCCGCGACCTGCTGAAAAAAGGCGTGGACGAATTGGCCGATGCGGTCAAGGTAACCCTTGGGCCGAAAGGACGCAACGTAGTGATCGAAAAGAAATTCGGCGCTCCGCAGATCACCAAAGATGGTGTAACCGTCGCCAAGGAGATCGAATTGTCGGACCCGTATGCCAATATCGGCGCGCAAATGGTGAAGGAAGTGGCCTCCAAAACGGGCGACGACGCCGGGGATGGCACCACGACCGCGACTGTTCTGGCACAATCCATCATCAGCGTCGGGCTGAAAAACGTAACCGCCGGGGCCAACCCGATGGAACTGAAAAGAGGGATCGACAAGGCTGTAGTTGCTGTGGTTAAGAGCCTGGAAGAGCAGAAAGAGGCTGTAGGCGACAACTACGATAAGATCCGGCAGGTAGGCCGTATCTCTGCCAACGGGGACGACACGATTGGCGAACTGATCGCCGAAGCGATGGAGAAAGTGGGCAAGGAAGGGGTGATCACCGTAGAGGAGGCCAAAGGCATGGAGACCGAGGTAAAAGTGGTGGAAGGGATGCAGTTTGACCGGGGGTATATCTCTCCCTATTTTGTAACGGACAGCGAAAAGATGGTGGCGGAATTCGAATCGCCTTACATCTTGCTGTACGACAAGAAGATCTCTACCATGAAAGAGTTGCTGCCGATCCTGGAACCGGTGGCACAGAGCGGAAGGTCCCTGATCATCATTTCCGAAGATGTGGAAAGCGAAGCGCTGGCAACCCTGGTGGTGAACCGTTTGAGGGGCTCCCTGAAGATCGCCGCCGTGAAAGCGCCCGGATTCGGCGACCGCCGCAAGGAGATGCTGGAAGACCTGGCTGTTCTGACCGGCGGGACGGTGATCACCGAAGAGAAAGGGCTTAAACTGGACACTGCCACCATCGACATGCTGGGCCGGGCGGAGAAAGTGAGTATCGACAAAGAGAATACCACCATCGTAAAAGGTATGGGGGACAAACAGGCGATCACAGACCGGGTTTCCCAGATCCGGAAACTGATTGAAAAGACGACTTCCGATTACGACAAGGAGAAGCTGCAAGAGCGTTTGGCCAAATTGGCCGGCGGTGTAGCCGTACTCTACGTAGGAGCCGCTTCCGAAGTAGAGATGAAGGAGAAGAAAGACCGCGTGGACGATGCGTTGAGCGCTACCCGGGCGGCGATTGAGGAAGGTACGGTGGCCGGAGGCGGTGTGGCTTACATCCGCGCACAGGCCAACCTGGAAAACCTGAAAGGGGAGACAGAGGACGAAAACACCGGTATCGAGATCATCAAACGGGCCATCGAGGAGCCGTTGCGCCAGATTGCATTCAACGCCGGCGTAGAGGGGGCGGTTGTGGTGAACAAAGTACGCGAAGGGAAGGGTGATTTTGGGTACAACGCCCGGAAAGACATTTACGAAGACCTGAAAAAAGCAGGTGTGATCGATCCCAAAAAGGTAGCCCGCGTGGCGCTGGAAAACGCCGCTTCCATTGCCGGTATGTTCCTGACAACGGAGTGTGTGCTGGTGGAAGAGAAGAAGGACGAACCCGCAGCGCCTGCCATGGGCGGCGGTATGCCGGGAATGATGTAATTCTTCGGAACCGACCTTAATAAATGATTCTATGAAAAAGCCTCCATCTGGAGGCTTTTTCTGTTTTCACCCCTGTTTTTACTCCCGAATATTTTCGATTGTCTGATCCGTTTTATATTTTTACGTGCGCCAATTTTAAAACGAGTTAACATACGTACATAAATGGATTACAATTTTTTTGATTTTTTACAACTCATTGGTTCTCTGGGAGTCTTCCTGTATGGGATGAAGTTGATGAGCGAAGCGCTCCAGAAAGTGGCCGGTGCCAAAATGAGGAATATTCTTGCCGCCATGACCTCCAACCGGGTGAAAGGGGTGATGACCGGTATGTTGATCACGGCAATTATTCAGAGCTCTTCTGCTACAACCGTGATGGTGGTTAGTTTTGTAAACGCCGGCCTGCTGAACCTGGTTGAGTCCATCGGCGTGATCATGGGTTCCAACATCGGGACCACCATGACGGCCTGGCTCATTTCCATTCTTGGTTTTAAGGTAAGCATGGCGGAAGTGTCACTCCCGCTGATCGGGCTCTCGCTTCCGCTGTTGTTTTCCGGTAAACGCTCCCGCAAAAGCTGGGGAGAGTTGCTTGTCGGGTTCGGATTGCTCTTTATCGGCCTGGAGTTCCTGAAAAATTCCATGCCCAATCTGGACCAAAACCCGGAGATCTTTACCTTCCTGAAAAACTACACGGACATGGGGTACGGTTCCTACATTCTGTTTATGTTGATCGGAACCTTACTGACCATTTTGATCCAATCCTCTTCCGCCACCATGGCCCTGACGCTGGTGATGTGCGCCAACGGCTGGATCTCTTTTGAAATTGCCGCATCCATGGTGCTGGGAGAAAACATCGGAACCACCATCACCGCCAATTTGGCTGCCATGGTCGCCAATACCACGGCCAAAAGAGCGGCTTTCGCCCATTTTTTCTTTAATTTTTTCGGGGTTTTTTGGGTGTTGTCCCTCTTTCCGTTCGTGCTGCAGTCCATCGGACAGTTGAGTATTTTTCTGGGGATCGGGGACCCGGCGACAACTATCGGAGCGGTTCCGATGGCGCTCTCCCTGTTCCATACAATATTTAACGTAACCAATGTCTGTATCTTGATCTGGTTCACCAAACCCTTGGCACGATTGGTTACAAAAATTATTCCGGAAAAAAAGAACCAGGACGAAGCTTTTAAGCTGAAACACATCAAGATCGGCCTGCTCTCCACACCGGACGCTTCGCTGTTCCAGGCGCAACAGGAGATCGCCCTCTACGGTCGCAATACCCGCGACATGTTCCACAAGGTAACGGAAGCCTTTGAAATGCCGGGAAAGGATTTTGAAAAAGCCTTGGACAAATTGTTCGTGCTGGAAGACGAGTGCGACAAGGTGGAGGTGGAGATCGCCGACTACCTGACAAAAGTGTCCGAATCCAAGCTCTCTACGGAGAATTCGCAACGGATCCGCTCGATGTTCAAAATCGTCACGGAGATCGAAAGCATTGCCGACTCCTCCCTGAATGTGGCCAAAGCCATCTCCCGGAGGAACAACCAGCAGGAGGTGTTCCCGGAGGAGTTGAAGAACAAGATGGAAAAGATGTTCAAATTGGTGGACGAAGCGCTGTCGGTGATGTGCGACAACTTAACCAAGGAGTACCGGGAGGTGAATGCCAAAAAGGCATATGAGCTGGAACGGGCCATCAACGATTACCGCACCATCCTGCGTCAGGAGCACCTGATCGCCATTGAGGAGAAACGGTACAATTATCCCATTGGTATCATCTATACCGACATGTTTTCGGAGTGTGAAAAGATCGGCGATTATTCCATCAACGTCACCGAATCCATCAAAGAGGTCGGAACGGACGATTGAGTTCGTGTTCCGTCATTTATTTACCCTTGACAACAAACCACCATGGCTGAAGATCTTTTTAAGAAATTGGTAGCGCACTGCAAAGAGTACGGGTATGTCTTTCCGTCATCGGACTTGTATGACGGCCTCGGGGCTGTCTATGATTACGGACAGTACGGCGTGGAACTGAAAAACAACATCAAAAAGTATTGGTGGGACTCTATGACCCGCCTGCATCAAAATATCGTGGGGATAGACTCCGCTATCTTTATGCACCCCACCGTCTGGAAAGCCTCCGGACACGTGGATGCATTCAACGATCCCCTGATCGACAACAAAGACTCCAAGAAGAGGTACCGGGCGGATGTATTGATCGAAGAACAGATCGCCAAATACGAGGAGAAGATGGAGAAAGAGGTGGCCAAAGCACAGAAACGCTTCGGGGAAAAGTTCGACGCAATCCTCTTTGTCCAAACCAACCCGCAAGTGCTGGAGTACGCGGCGCAAAAAGCGAAACTGACCGAACGGATGGCAAAGGCGTTGAACGACAACAACCTGGAGGAGCTTCGCCAGATTATTGTGGATTATAAGATTGTCTGCCCGGTGTGCGGAACGGCCAATTGGACGGAAGTGCGGCAGTTCAACCTGATGTTTGCCACGGAGATGGGCTCGACGGCCGAAGGGGCCAGTAAGATCTACCTCCGCCCGGAAACAGCCCAGGGTATCTTTGTCAATTTTCTGAATGTCCAGAAAACGGGGCGGATGAAGATCCCGTTCGGCATCGCCCAGATTGGGAAGGCGTTCCGGAACGAGATTGTCGCCCGGCAATTTATCTTCCGGATGCGGGAATTCGAGCAGATGGAGATGCAGTTTTTTGTGCGTCCCGGTTCCGAACTCGAATGGTTCGCCCAATGGAAGGAGGCCCGCATGAAGTGGCACCAACTGTTGGGGTTCGGCAGTGAAAACTACCGCTTTCACGATCACGAAAAACTGGCGCATTACGCCAATGCCGCCTGTGACATTGAGTACCGTTTCCCCTTCGGGTTTAAGGAGGTGGAGGGGATACACTCCCGGACGGATTTTGACCTCTCCCAACACCAGAAGTATTCCGGAAAGAAGATCCAGTATTTTGACACGGAGCTGAACGAATCGTATACCCCTTACGTGGTGGAGACCTCTATCGGGGTGGACCGGATGTTTTTGCAAATTCTCTCCGCCGCTTACTGCGAGGAGGATTTGAGCAAGGAGGGGAAACAGGATTCCCGGATCGTGCTCAAATTGCCGCCCGCCCTAGCGCCGGTGAAGATGGCTGTTATGCCGTTGGTGAAAAAAGAGGGATTGCCGGAGAAGGCGCAGGAGATCCTGGAGATGCTGAAATACGACTTCAATTGCCAATACGACGAGAAAGACTCCATCGGCAAACGCTATCGCCGGCAGGACGCTATCGGAACCCCTTTCTGCATCACCATCGACCACCAGTCGCTGGAAGACAATGCCGTGACCATCCGCCACCGCGATACCATGGAACAGGAACGGGTAGCTATCGACTGTCTGTACGCCATTTTGAAAGAGAAAACAGACCTCGGTAATCTGCTCCGCCGGATTTGATTTGACAGGTTTTAGATTCTAATTATTCCGGGCAAACCATGCGCGGGCTTGTTGTTCGTCCTGCGCTAGTTGGTGGGAGAGTTCGTTGAGGTCGGCGAAACGCTGTTCTCCCCGTAACCGGCCGGCCAAGCGGACGGTGAGTTGTTTGCCGTACAGGGAACCGTTAAAATCCAACAGGTGAACTTCCGGTCGGACGTCACCGGAACGGCAAACGGTCGGGCGGACACCGATGTTTAATACGCCCTTGTATTCTATCCCATCGATTGCGACTTTCACAACGTACACGCCTAAGGCGGGCAACTGTTTACGTTCGTCGTCTATTTGCAGGTTGGCCGTCGGAAAACCGATCCGGCGCCCCAATTGGTCACCGTGTACGACGGTTCCGGAGAGCGGGTAATGGTACCCCAACATTTCGTTGGCCAAGGAGATCTCTCCCCGTTCCAGGGCGGTGCGGATCTTGGTGGAACTGATTTGTACATTGCCCGCCGTACAGGCTTCTTCCCGCCGGATAGAGAAACCGCAAGCGGAGGCTAACTCCTGTATGGTGTCGAAATTTCCTTCCCGGTCCTTGCCGAAACGGTGGTCGTATCCCACTACCCAACCCTTCAGGCCAATTCTGTCGACCAAGATGCGCCGGATAAAGTCGGCGTAATTCATATTCGCCAATTCCCGGGTAAAGTGCAACAAGACCAAATGATCCACTCCGTACTCCGCCAAAAGTGCAGCCTTTTCGGGCAGGGTTGTCAGGAGACCGGGCCGTTTTTCCTGCGGATAGAGTACCTCCCGCGGGTGTGGGTCAAAACTGAGGATGACGGATTCGCCGCCAATCTCCTTTGCAAATTTATTCAGGCTTCGGATAACCTGTACGTGTCCTTTATGGGCGCCGTCAAAACTCCCGATGGTGAGCACCGGCCGGAAGATGGAGAGCTGTTCTATGCCACGGTGGATCTGCATGCCTTCCGATTTTTCACACGTATCAACCGCATTTGGAGGTCCCGCAAGAGGCACAGATCAAGCATCCCTCCTGATATACCACCGGGGAAGCGCAATGCTCACACAACTCTCCGGCTGCTTCTGTTCCGTCTGGAACGTACTTCTTCAGCGCCCGTTCCACCCCGTTTTTCCAGGTATTGATGTTTTCGTTGTCAAACTCCATGGTACCGACCAGTGCAATGACTTGCGGCAGAGGCATGCCGTAACGCAATACGCCGGATATCAACTTGGCGTAGTTCCAATACTCTTTGTCGAATTTGTAGGAGAGCCCCTCTACGGTCGTTTTAAATCCCCGCTTGTTGCTGAACTGAAAGTCGTACCGGGAGTTTCCTTCTGCATCGTACTGCTTGACGATCTTCCCGGTTGTCACCGATTTCGGCAGCATGATCCCTTCTTCGTCGTCGGCAATACCGGTAAAAATTTCGTACGGGAGTCCCTTGTACAAACCAACGAAAGCGATCCATTTTTCTTTGTTGTTCTGAAAACGGACGACCTCCGCATCCAATTCCACCGGACGTTTGGAGGGCATCTCGACCATCTTCTGCTCTTTTTTCTCCTTGGCGGAGATCAATACGCCGGAACGGGAGCCGTCCCGGTAGACGGTGCATCCTTTGCAACCGCTTTTCCATGCCTCTATGTACAACTGTCCCACTAACTCTTCGCTTACTTCCGAAGGCAGATTGACCGTCACGCTGATGGAGTGGTCCACCCACTGCTGGATCCTCCCCTGCATCCGCACCTTGGCCACCCAATCGATGTCGTTCGATGTCGCTTTGTAATAGGGGGATTGTTCCACTAAGCGGTCGATCTCTTCATCCGAATAGCGCTTAGCGGTGTCGTACCCGTTCGCCCGCATCCAGTCCGCGAACTTGTGGTGGAATACGACGAACTCTTCGAAACTGTCGCCGGATTCGTCCACAAAATCGACCCGTATATTCCCGTCGCCGGGATTGACTTTCCGCCTTCTCTTGTATACCGGCATAAACACCGGTTCGATGCCGGAGGTGGTCTGTGTCATCAGGCTGGTCGTGCCGGTAGGGGCAATGGTCAGGCAGGCGATGTTGCGGCGGCCGTATTTTACCATTTCGCCGTACATCTCCGGATCGGCATTGCGCAGGCGATGGATGTAGGGGTTGTGCTCTTCCCGTTTGGAGTCGTAGATTTTAAAGCTCCCCCGATCCTTGGCCAAGTGCACGGAGGAACGGTACGCCTCTACCGCCAGGGTCTTCTGTATGTTTACGGCAAAATCGATTGCTTCGTCACTGCCGTACCGAAGCCCGAGGGCTGCCAGCATATCTCCTTCGGCTGTAATACCGACGCCGGTCCGTCTCCCCTCTTTCGCCTTTTTCCGGATCTTTTGCCACAAATGCGCCTCTACTCCTTTTACCTCATTGTCTTCCGGGTCGGATTCGATCTTTTCCAAAATGGTATCGATCTTTTCCAGTTCCAGATCGATGATGTCATCCATCAGGCGCTGGGCGATCCCTACGTGCCGTTTGAAAAGGGGGTAGTTAAATCCGGCTTCTTTGGTAAAGGGATGTTGCACGTACGAGTAGAGGTTGATGGCCAACAGGCGGCAGGAGTCATAGGGGCAGAGCGGGATCTCTCCGCAGGGATTGGTGGATACGGTGCGGAATCCCAAGTCTGCATAACAGTCGGGGACACTCTCCCGGATAATGGTATCCCAGAACAGTATGCCCGGTTCCGCCGATTTCCAGGCATTGTGTACGATTTTATTCCAGAGGTTTCGGGCCTCGATGGTTTTCTGTACGGTCGGACAGTCGGAGTATACCGGGTATTTTTGTAGATACTCCCGGCTGTCTACCACCGCCCGCATAAATTCGTCGTCGATCTTGACGGAGATGTTCGCCCCCGTCACTTTTCCTTCCGACATTTTGGCGTCGATGAAACGTTCGGAGTCGGGGTGGTTGATGGATACGCTCAGCATCAAAGCGCCCCGCCGTCCGTCCTGCGCCACCTCCCGGGTGGAGTTGGAGTAGCGCTCCATGAACGGGACGAGGCCGGTAGAGGTGAGAGCGGAATTTTTTACCGGAGAACCTTTGGGGCGAATGTGGGAGAGATCGTGTCCAACCCCGCCTCTTCGCTTCATCAACTGAACCTGTTCCTGGTCAATTTTCATGACTCCTCCATACGAATCCGAAGGCCCTTCGTTTCCGATCACGAAACAGTTGGACAAAGAGGCGATCTGGAAGTTATTCCCGATTCCGGTCATGGGCCCTCCCTGGGGAACGATGTACCGGAAATCCCGCAGCACTTCGAAGATCTCCTCTTCGCTCATGGGATGGGGGTATGTTTTCTCGATCCGGGCGATTTCTTTGGCCAATCGCCGGTGCATGTCATCCGGATTTTTTTCAAAAACAGTACCGGCAGAATCTTTCAGGGCATATTTGCTTACCCAAACACGTGCCGCCAGTTCATCTCCCTGAAAATATTCCAGGGAACTCTGATACGCCTCTTCTTGTGTATACGTATTATCCATAGCTATTTACACATTTTTCTTACATAACTGTCCCCTCTGTCGGACAATAGAGCAAAGGTACAGAAAAGAATGGAAATTAACCGTACTTTTATTTCCGTGTTTTAGCTGTTCTTAGAGTCTGTTTTAAGTCACATAAAAGCCGGGGAATCGTATAAAACCCAAAGAGTAAATATACATTGATGTCAGTAAAAACTATTTTCGAAAAAACATTTTCCGCACTGCGCCACAAAGATTACCGGAATTTCTGGATCGGCCAAGCGTTGTCTACCATTGGCGGAATGATTCAGGTTACCGCCCTGAGCTGGTATGTGTATCACATCAGCGGATCGCCCTTTTTGCTGGGATTGATGGGGGTTTTTGAATTCGGACCGGTATTGTTGCTCTCGCTTTTTGCCGGAGTACTGATCGAACGTTTCCCGAAAAAGAAGATCCTGCTCATTACACAGGTCGTTTTTATGCTGCAGTCGCTCACACTGGCCATGCTGGTGTGGCAGGGGGTTACCAACTATTGGATATTTGCGGCGCTGGCGCTGATGGCCGGTATAGCTACGAGCATTGATCAGCCTACCCGCCAATCTTATTTTGTAGAATTGGTCGGAAAGGAGGATTTGCCCAACGCCATTTCTCTCAACTCTACTACGTTCAATCTGGCACGTATTATCGGCCCTATGATCGCCGGTATTATCATGAAATATTTCGGAACAGCGCAGTGTTTCTTTATCAACGGATTGAGTTTTATTCCCGTCCTGTTCGGCATTATGCTGATCAGCGTAGTTGGTAAGCCACGACTGAAGCAAGCGAAAGAAAGCATGTTGGCGGAAATCCGGGAAGGGGTGCTTTACACCGCACGAAACAAAAAAATACTGCCTACCTTCCTGTTCGTAGTGATCATCGGTATTTTTTCCATGAACTACAATGTCATTCTTCCGGTACTGGCCAAAGATGTACTTTTGGGCGACGAACACACGTACAGCGCCCTGATGTCGCTGTTTGGCCTGGGCTCTCTGTTCGGGGCTTTGTTTATGGGAGGGGTCGGGAAAGAGATCCGCAGCAAAAATTTCCTGATAATCGCAGCTTTCTCTATTGCTACGCTGCAAATGGTAACACTGCTGTTTATACACTCCTTTGTGGTTGTCGCCGCGCTTTTAGTGATGCTCGGATTTCTGTCGCTCTGTTTTTTGAACCGTGCAAACACGCGAATCCAGTTGAATATCGACGATATCTTCCGCAGCCGGGTGATGAGTATGTACGTGTTAGTCGTTGCCGGAAGTACGCCGCTTGGAAATACTTTTATCGGCTGGGCAATGGATTTGGTGGGAAAACCATACGGTTTTTTCGTGTCCGGAGCTGTATCGTTTATTTTGGTGCTGATACTTTTCCTTGTCTTCCGTACCCACCTGATGAAAGTGAAGGTGGTGCCGGATCAGGCAGAGAAACACAAGAATTAAGAGAGGTTCTTAATAGAGATCGGCGATTTCGGAAGGGATAAAAACGACTAATTTTTTTTCTTCCCGGTTGATCTGTTTCAGGTACTCTTCGGCCAGCGGAAGCAGGATCTCTTTTCCGGAAATAGAGATGGTGAGAACGATGTTTCCGGAATAATCGGCCACATCCGTTACCATGCCCTGTTCTCCGCTCCGCTCGTCGGTTACGGCAAAGCCCGTTAAGGCGAAAACATCCGGTTCAACCGGTGCCATGTCCAAACTGTCTCCCAAGACCAATACTTCCGCTCCCACAAGTTGTTCGGCTTCTTCCTGCGAATCGACCAGGTCAAATTTGACAATGTAGGAGTGGTGGTTGCGGACAGAGATTCCGTCTTCGGAGATAAAAAAGGGAACCGGCGCCCCTTCCAACAGAAGGAACACCGGTTCGTCCGCATATTCTTCCAGAAGATCCGTATCGGAAGCGATAACTACTTCCCCGTGCAGGTTGTGGGTTTTCTGAACTTTTCCGACAACGATACAGTCTTCTTGTCTGATCATCTTACTCTGCGGCAGGAGTTTCCTCGACAGCAGGAGTTTCAGCTTCGGCTTCAGCCACAGGAGCCGTTTCGGTTTCGGCTTCAGTTTCTGCGGGAGCCTCTTCTGCAGCAGCTTCGGCTTCTTCTGCCTGTTTGGCTGCCTCTGCTTCGGCTCGTTTTTTGGCTATCTCTGCTTCTTTGTCTGCCCGTACTTTGGCTTCTGCTTCCAGACGGGATTTGGCGGCGGAGTTACCTTCCTGGGCCAATTTGGAGATTTTAGCCTGTACTTTTGCCTCTTTCTCTTTCATCCAGGCTTCGAATTTTGCTTCTGCAGCCGCTTCGTCGAAAGCACCTTTTTTTACTCCTTCCAGCAGGTGTTTTTTCAACAGCACGCCTTTGTAGGATAGAATTCTCTTTGCCGTGTCGGTGGGTTGTGCCCCCACTTGCAGCCAGTAAAGAGCTCTGTCGCCTTTGAGATCGATAGTAGCCGGATCGGTGTTCGGATCGTATGTTCCGATCTTTTCAATAAATTTACCATCGCGTGGCGCTCTACTATCCGCTATCACTACATGATAGAATGGACGGCCTTTCCGTCCGTGTCTCGCAAGTCTGATTTTTGTTGCCATTTTTTAATTTGGTTAAAATAAATGAATCTCCTATACCCGATAGGAGGTGCAAAGATAGCGATAATTCCGAAATTCCGAAATTGTTCCGGAGTTTTTGCCGGGGCAAACGCGCGAACTTTTTTGCTCTTTTCCTCCCCCGCTCCGGTCTGTTGTTTCCGGAAGCGGGTCCTCCGCCGCGGTTTTCTAAGCTGTGGCTTTCACTGGAATCCGACGCTCCTCCGTCACTTCGTTCCTCCGTCGACCCTTCGGGCAGAACGGATTCCGAGCGTTCAGCCACAGCAAGAAAACAATTCGCAGCTCCCGGACATGCTTCCAGAAATCAACAGGCCTTCGCTCCCCGCAATCCGAAAACAATACACCTGCGCAGCCTGATACCCCCTACTGCAAAGAACAACAAATTTTCAGGCTTGCCCTGGATTTTTTTCGGAGCCATGTCGTGGAGTATGCGCGGAGAGGGGGATTCAGGAGAGGGGGATGATTTCTTCCGGCAGGCAGGTCAGTTCCTCTACGCCGTTCTCGGTCACCAACCAGGTGTTTTCGATGCCGATGGCACCTGTACCCGGAAGCACGAATTTCGGCTCAAAGGCAAACACCATATTCGGCTGCAGGGGAACATCGTAACGGGGTGCCATCACCGGCAATTCGTTGATCTGCAAGCCGACACCGTGCCCGACAAAACGGGCCTGCTGGCGGCTTCCCATAAAATTTCCAACCAATCCGGCCTGCCGTGCCGTTTCCAGGGCATACCCGTAAATGTCCGAACAGAGCATACCCGGCTTGGCCTGCTCCGCCAACCACTGTTGCATCTCCAACGCCACCCAGTGCGCCGCATAAGCCTCCTCTTTCAACTTACCGACCGAAAAGACACGGGTCATATCGGTGATGTAAGCGGTGTAATTGCCGGACATATCGACCATCACCGACATGCCTTCCGCCAGCACGGTCCCGTTGGCGCCAATAGGCGTGGAGGGATGCATGCCGCCACCGCCCAGCGCAAAGTCAAAAGGAGAGGCGGTTTCCGCATTTCCTCCTGCCAGCAAACTGCCCATAAAAATATCCATGTTGGTACCGAACGCCCGAAAAAGGCCGATGGAGCCGTGCTGCCGCATCCGGTTCTCGATGACGATCTGCAACTCCAGATCGGTCATGCCGGGACGGTAACAGGCCGGGATTTCCCGGTACACCGCTTCGTGTTGCCGGGCTGAAAGGCGGAACTGTCCGATCTCCCAGGAAGTTTTGATCATCCGCAATTGCCGGAAAGCCGCGGAAGCGTTGCCTTCCGATTCCGGCCGGAAGATATTTTTGAGCCGGACGTATGCAGAATAGGGCAACTCGTCGGCTTCCAGCCACAAGCGCCGGGGAGGCGAGACGCCCAAACCGGCCAGTATACCCGGGATCTCTTCCGGTTTGCGGATATAATGGCGGTTTTCCATCTCTGTTCCGGAAGGGCGGATAATGAAGTAGTACGGTCCGCTTTCGGGCGTGATGTACAGGTATCCGTTGAACACTTCTCCGGTAAAGTAGTAGTGGTGGATGTTCAGAGAGATAAGGCAGGCATCTGCATCCTCTTTCCGCATGGCTTCCCGCAGGCGGGAATATTTTAACGCTTGTTCGTTTTCAGGCATTCTCATTTTTCGGTATTTTAGAATAACATACAGTGTGCAAAAATAGCAATAGAAAGCAGATGATAAAGAAAATCTCTATATTTGCAAATAGCGATCGTTATAGATGTAGTTGCAAAAGGTTCCATATAATTACAATGAGAAAAATAAGAGGTATGAAAAAAGTTATTTTAATTCCCGCCATTTTTGCCTGTCTCTGTGCCTGTGGCGGATCGGTCACACAAAGAACTGCTTCCCGGACTGTTCCGGCAACGGCACAAGCCGGTACAAGCGTCGCATTAGAGGTTCCCGAAGACACAAAGATCCCGGTATACAAAGGGAAAACCTCCAGTTCCCAATTACCGGAAGGGATCCAACGTTCGTTCGACGGGAATCAAAATACCATGTATCACTCTTCCTGGCGCAATCAGGGAGAAGCGTACTTCCCGATCGACCTGGAGTACTTTTTCAAAGAGGCCGGAACAGTCGATTACATGGTCTATTACCCGCGTCAGGAAGGGGTGAACGGGAATATCCGGAAATTTGAATTGTATGCGAACAGTGCGGAAAATCCGGAGTACCGCAAAATCGGAACATACGATTTTGGAGGCATCGGTTCCCCCAGCATTGTTCCGTTCAACCCGCCGCTCCGGAATCCGGAAGCTATCAAACTGCATGTACTTTCCGGCGCCGGGGATGGCCAAGGGTTCGTGAGTTGCGCCGAAATGGAATTTTACCGGAAAAACAGAGATACGGAATCCCTGACCGGAATTTTTACCGACGGCAGTTGTTCCGAGCTGAAAAAAGGGACCGGGCTTCCGGAAATCGAAAAGATCGGGAATGACTTCCTGAAACAGCTTGCTTTACAACTTTTGGACGGTACCTACGACAAAGCGTTCCGCATTCAGGAGTACCGGCCCTATCCTTATCCGAACCAGGATGTCACTCTGAAAGCAAATCCGTTTAATCTGTTAGACAATCCCACGGGTATTTATGCGGAAGCGGGAGAAGATCTGGTGGCTTTTGTCGGGGATACCCACGGTTCTTCTCTTTCCATCCGGGTCATTGATTACCCGTCCCGCCGGTTCGGGGGAACCACCTATTTATTGAAAGAGGGTGCGAACAAACTGAAAATGAAACACCCGGGTCTGGTCTATGTCATGTACCATTCAGAAGAGGCGGTACAGCCTGTGAAAATTCATTTCGCCACCGGGAAAGTAAACGGTTATTTCGACAAAAACCACCACTCCGAACAAGATTGGGCAAACCTGCTCAATGGAGCGGTGGCTCCTTTTTTCGATGCCATAGGGGATTATGCGCACCTCTGTTTCCCGGTGGAGAATTACCTGGCCGGCTGTCCGAAGGAGGGAAACCGCCTGATCCAGGTGTATGACTCGCTGGTACTGCTTGAAGAACAGTTTATCGGCCTGCAGAAATACAATCGGGAACAGAAGAACAGGATTTTCTTTGTGGCGGACGACAGTGATCTTTACATGTATGCGACGGCCTACCGCACCGGCTACTCCAAAGGCCCGCTGAATCAGATCCTGAACCCGGAACTGTTCCGGACCACCCAGGTCTGGGGGCCGGCACACGAGGTGGGACACGTGTTGCAAACCCGGCCGGGACTGCGCTGGCAGGGCATGGTGGAAGTCACCAACAACATCCTTTCTCTTTATGTCCAGACCACATTCGGGAATCCTTCCCGCATTCTGCAGGAAGGGCGGTATCCGAAAAGCCACCCGATGTTTATCCACCGGTATCCTTTTTCCACGTTCGGGAATATAACCAACGTGGATGTATTCGTGCAATTGATCCCTTTCTGGCAGCTTCAGCTTTACAACTCCAATGTACTCGGATATACTGATTTCTATGCGGATGTGTTCGAACGGATACGAAAAGAAAAAGATCCTGCGACGGCCGGGGAAGCCCAATTGAACTTTGTGAAACTGTGCTGCGAGATCTCCGGATACGACCTGACCGGTTTCTTTGCGGATTGGGGATTTCTGACGCCGGTAGCCGTTTCCGGCGATGCAACTGTTTTCAAAGGCCCTTTTGCAGTTCCGGCAGAGGAGATCGGTAAGTTAAAAGAACAGATCGCTTCCCTCGGACTGAAAAAACCGTTAGAGATCAAATACTTGCGGGACAATAATGTAGAACTGTTTAAAAACAACCGGGAAATCGTAGAGGGTACGGCTGAAGTAACCGGAAATTCGCTGAAATTGAACGGATGGAAAAATGTGGTCGCTTACGAGATCCGGCAATCTTCCGGAACGGAGAAACAGCCGGTCTTTACGCAAATAAATGTACCGCAAGAACACATCGTCGTAAAAGACCTTGACGACAATACCCGGATTTACGCTGTTTCCGCTGCCGGAAAGAGAATCGAAGTCTGGTGGAAATAGCCGAACAACCGGCTATTTTTTGCGGGCGGCGATGGAGAGCAGTATGCCCAGCACTACGCCCAGCAAAGCGGCAAAGAGTACCCGGAAATTCCCGGGCAGCAGAAAGGTGACGGTGTGAGCGGGAAACCAGAAGAGGGGGATCGTCTTTTTAAAAACGAAGTTCCACTGTACATCCCAGTTCAGGTTCTTCAACTTTTCAGCCGCCCGGAAGGGCGTGAAGAAGCCGCGTACCGTACCACCGTTTTCGATAATGTGCAAGTCGGTCATTTTGTGTAATGTCATGAAGACTGGCGCAAAGACGGTGTTCATGGCCACGGAGATGGCAAAAGCCACCCCGGTTTTCTCCCAACTCAGCGGACCGCCGATGGCCGTTACGGCACCGTTTATTCCCAACTGCTCCAGTAAAAGAGGGGTTCCGCCGGCGAACAGGGTCATGGCTATGCTGATCCCCATTCCCAATACCCCCCACACCAATGCACGGGGAAACAGGCCGAAACCTTTCCGGTTGTACACTCCGGCGGTGATCCGCAGGCCGATCATCTCCCCCGCTGTGGAGAGTACCGCGAATTTCAGGAAACTCATGATCAATCCGTGTGTCCGGTTAAAAGCGAGGTAGCAGTCATACACGGAAGAGGAGAGAAAAAAGGGCGCTAAGATCGCCAGAAAACACGCCGCAAAGAGAAGGTCCTGTTTTTTCATAGCACTAGTATGGAGTCGTTTCTGTGGGAGTTGCATTTCGGCCTCCTGCCTGTTTTTTCAGGCTGTCCGACACACGTCCCCAACTCAACAGCACGGCAACCACCAAAACAACCAACGCAATCAGCATCCGCTTTTCGGGCGGGCTGTACTCTTTCCATTTCTTCATAACTATTTCTCTATACGGATCCGGGCGTCTACGGCGACTACGTTCTCTTTGTTGCCCAACAACGGGTTCAGGTCCATTTCAAAGATTTCGGGCGCGGCCTTGACCAGGGCGGAAACCCGGGAGATCATCTCGGCAAACCGGGCTTCGTTTACCGGTTCTTGTCCCCGGACGCCTTGGATGATCTTGTAGGAGCGCAATCTCCGGATCATGCCGGCGGCTTCGGGAGGGGCGATGGGGGCCAAACCTGCCTGTACATCTTTCAGCACCTCGATAAAAATGCCGCCCAATCCGCACAGCACCAGGTGCCCGAATTTCTCTTCGCGCTTAGCACCGATGAACACCTCGGTACCTTTCAGTTGTTGCGCCAGCATAACGGCGTAGGTATCTTTGATCTGCATCATCCGCTTGAACTCTTTCCGGACTGTCTCTTCGTCCATAACGTTCAGCACGACGCCGCCGACATCCGATTTGTGTACAGGCCCTACGACTTTCATCACCAAGGGGAATCCGATCTCCCGGGCGAACGCTACACACTCCTCTTCCCGGCTGCTCACCCCCTCTTTGGCGCGGGCGATACCGGCAGCATCTAGCAGTTCACGGATTTCTTCCGGCGCCAGGTAGCCGTTCGCCGCCCGGTCTACGACGGCGCGGATGCGACGAACATCTATTTCCGGCAGGGCTGTGTTGTCCGGCAACGGAGGCTCGGTGTGGTATACGTTTGCCAGGGCTGTTCCGAACAGGACTTCGTCCGGAAAGTAAACGCCGCCGGCTTTTACGAATCCGTTGACCTCCTCCTGTACGATCTCGTAGGAGGGGAAAATGGGGAAGATGGGTTTGCGAGCGGTTTTGATCTTTTCCGCCAATACGTTGTACGGTTCAAAGATGGGCGCCAAACCGGGGCTTCCGAAGATTACCGCCATGCCGTCTATTTCGGAGAAGTCGTTTTCACAAGCATCTACGATCGCACCCAACTGTTCCGCCGTACCCGTCGCTAAGAAGTCGATGGGATTCCCCACGGAAGAGCCGCCGAAGAGTTTGGCGAGCAGTTCGTCCGCTTTGGGCCCTTCAATGTGCGGAATTTCCAATTGACCGTTGGAGAGCGCATCGGTCAGCATAACGGCCGGGCCACCGGCGTGGGTAACGATCGCCATGTTTTTTCCCTGCAAAGGGGGATATTTGAAGATCCCGGCCACCGTCATGAGTTCGTCGCGCCCATGACAACGGACGATACCGGCCTTGCGGAACAACGCCTCCACCGCTATGTCCGGACTGGCCAAAGCGCCTGTGTGCGAAGAGGCCGCCCGGCTGCCGGCCGCGGAACTGCCGGATTTGATGGCTGCGATCCGGCATCCCTTCCGGATGAGGGAAGTTGCATGTTTCAAGAATTTTTCCGGCTTGTTAATACTCTCTACATAGAGTAATTTGATCCGGGAACTCTGTACCGGATCAAACGATTCATCCAGGTATTCCAACAACTCCTCTACCCCTAACTGTGCAGAGTTGCCGACGGCAAATACGCTGTTGAATTTAACACCTTTCCGGATACCGTTGTCTACGATGAATATGGCGGTAGCACCGGAACCGGAGATCAGGTCCACACCGTGGGGATCCAATTGGGGTATAGGAGAAGTAAAGGCCGCATTGTATCGGGTGGTAAGTACGCCGGTACAGTTGGGCCCGATCAGGGAACCGCCGACCGAAGCGATGGTCTGGACGATCTGTTTTTCCAAAAGTGCCCCCTCTTCGTTCTCTTCGCTGAAACCGGCGGAGAGAATAATAAATGCGCGGGTGCCTTTCTCTTTGGCCAGTACTTCTACCGCATCCGGACAGAATTTGGCGGCAATGGCCAGCACCGCCAGGTCGACCTGCGGCAGATCCCGTACATCCCGGTAGGATTTTATTCCCTGCACCGTATCCGCTTTGGGATTTACCACCATGAGGCTGCCTTGGAAATAGCCATCCCGGAGGTTTCGCAAAACAGCCCCGCCCGGCTTACCGGTGTCGTCCGACCCGCCTACTACTACAATGCTGGTAGGGTTTATCAGTTTTTCATGGATCATGATCAAATGCTTATTTATTACTCTTTTTGTTTCTTTAATTATAACTTGCTTGTCTTCCGTCGTAAAAATATTCAATTTATTACGAATACGACGCACGATTCGGAAAAAATCACGGAGTCGTGGAAAAAAACAAAAAGTACAACTGTCAAATATATTCACTATTTTTGCGCCCTGAATTTAGGATGATCACAAGGATAAGGAAATAAGCGTATGAATGTTTTTAAGTTTGGCGGCGCATCTGTTGCCGGAGCCGAGGACATAAAAAACGTATTGAAAATTCTGAGCACTCAGAAGACCAATCTGATTATTGTGGTTTCGGCGATGGGCAAAACGACCAATGCCCTGGAGGAGGTGTGCAACCACTATTTTGACAGGACCGGAGAGGCACCTGCCCTGCTGGAAAAAGTGCAGGAATACCATGTGGCTGTCACCTTGGAGTTGTTCGGGAACAGGGAGGAGGAGATTTTCCGGACATTGGAGAAGCTTTTCTCGGAACTGTCGAAAATCCTCTCCGGTGAACCTTCCCTGAGCTACGATTATGAATACGACCGGATCGTCTCCTACGGCGAGTTGCTCTCTACTGCCATCGTATCCGCTTACCTGAACAAACAGGGCAGAAAAGTGAAGTGGGTCGACATCCGGAAATACCTAAAGACAGATACCACTTACCGGGCCGCCAACATTGATGTGGAGCTTTCGGGGCAGTTGTGCCGGAAAGCTTTTACCTTTCAGGATACATTCATGTATATCACCCAGGGATTTATCGCCGGCACCCTGACCAACCAGACGACTACCCTCGGCCGGGAAGGATCCGATTACACGGCGGCGATGTTAGCCAATCTACTGGATGCCGAACAGGTGGTGATCTGGAAAGACGTACCCGGCATCATGAGTGCGGATCCCAAAAAATACCCGCATACGGAAATTATCCCCAAACTCTCGTACCGGGAAGCGATTGAGTTGTCCCATTTCGGGGCGAAAGTGATCCATCCCAAAACGATCAAGCCGTTGCAGAATAAAAAGATCCCTCTTTTTGTGAAATCTTTTACACAACCCGACGAGCACGGTTCCGTGATCCGGGAGTTGGACGAGCGGCTGAAACTTCCGCCCATCTACATTGATAAAGACGATCAACTGCTGTTGACGCTGACCCCAAGGGATTTTTCGTTTATCGTGGAGGAAAAATTGAGTGAAATATTCGGAAAATTGGCCAAATACAGACTGAAATTGAACCTGATGCAAAATTCCGCTATCAGTTTCTCGTTCTGTATCGATCACAACGAAGCGATTTTAGAAAATTTTCTGTGTGAACTGAAAGAGGAGTATAAAATCCTTTACAACAAAAACATGCGGCTGATCACGATCCGCCATTACAACGAAGAGACTATTCACAGCCTGATCGATGACAAAGATGTACTGGTGGAACAGCGCAGCCGGCTGACCGCCCGTTTTGTCATCCGGACAGGCGATGAGAAAAAAAGCGATCTTTTTGAATTTTAAAACCGGCGAAAAAAATGCTATCTTTGCGCCCTCTTTACTGACAATCCTAAAATTCACCTCTATATGGACAAGAAATTTCCCGAACACAAAAGCCTGGATCTTTCACAGGTCAACAAAGATGTGTTGAAAACCTGGGAAGAGAACCGGACGTTCGAACAGAGCTTGGCCACCCGGAAAGGAAATCCTCCGTACATTTTTTACGAGGGACCACCTTCTGCCAACGGCATGCCGGGCATTCACCACGTAATGTCCAGGACCATCAAGGACGTGATCTGCCGGTACAAGACGTTGCAGGGATTCTATGTAGAGCGGAAAGCCGGCTGGGATACCCACGGGCTTCCGGTGGAGTTGGGAGTAGAGAAAAAATTGGGCATCACCAAAGAGGATATCGGGAAAACCATCAGTGTGGCCGATTACAACCGGGAGTGCCGGGAGGAGGTGATGAAATATACCCGGGAGTGGGAGGAGTTGACCCAAAAGATGGGGTATTGGGTGGACATGGCTCATCCGTATATCACTTACGACAACCGGTACATTGAAACGCTCTGGTTCCTGCTGAAAAAACTGTACGACAAGGGGTTTCTGTACAAAGGATACACGATACAACCCTACTCCCCTGCTGCCGGGACCGGTTTGAGTACACACGAATTGAACCAGCCGGGATGCTACCGGGATGTCAAGGATACGACTTGTGTAGCAGAATTCAACGTGATCCGTAACAGCGAATCTGAAAAGTTGTTTGCCGGAACGGACGCAGTCTGTTTTATAGCATGGACGACAACCCCCTGGACACTTCCTTCGAATACGGCTTTGGCTGTGGGGCCGGAGATCCGGTACCTGTTGGTAAAAACATTCAATCCCTATACGTTCAACCCGGTGACGGTTCTGCTGGCGAAAGATCGTCTGGCAGCTTACTTTAACCCGAAAGCCGAGGAGCTCAGCAGGGAAGAGTACCGGGCCGGGGACAAATTGATCCCGTATGAGGTGATCGGTGAGTTCAAAGGCTCCGATCTGGCCGGTATCCGCTACGAGCAGTTGATTCCGTGGATGAAACCGGACGGGGACGCTTTCCGGGTGATTACGGGGGATTTCGTGACGACCGAGGACGGTACGGGTATTGTGCACATCGCCCCGACGTTCGGGGCCGACGACGACCGGGTGGCCAAAACCACCGGGATCGCTCCCCTGTTGCTGGTTGACCGGGAAGGGAACCGGCAGCCAATGGTGGACAAACAGGGAAGGCTATTCCCGATTGAAAACATGGACCCGGAGTTTGTCCGCACCCATGTGAATACGGCCCTCTACACCGCGTTTGCCGGACGGTATGTAAAGAACGCCTACGACAGCAACCGGACGGAAGAGGACGAAACGTTGGATGTGGAGCTCTCTGTGATGCTGAAAAAGGAGGACAAGGCTTTTAAAGTGGAGAAACACACCCACAACTACCCGCACTGCTGGCGGACGGACAAACCGGTGCTCTATTATCCGTTGGACTCCTGGTTTATCAAAACGACCGCCGTTAAGGAACGGATGCTGGAGCTGAACAACACCATCAACTGGAAACCGGCCAGCACTGGAGAGGGGCGGTTCGGGAAGTGGCTGGAGAACCTGGTGGATTGGAACCTCTCCCGTTCCCGGTATTGGGGCACTCCCCTGCCGATCTGGATGACCGAGGACGGAAACGAGCGGAAGTGCATCGGTTCTGTGGCGGAGTTGATGGAAGAGATCGAAAAGGCGGTGAAGGCCGGATACATGAAAAGCAATCCGTTTCCCGGGTTTGTGCCGGGCGACCATTCGGCGGAGAATTACGATAAAATCGACCTGCATCGCCCCTATGTGGACGATATTGTCCTGGTCGCTTCCAATGGGGAGAAGATGTTCCGCGAGAAAGACCTGATCGATGTCTGGTTTGATTCGGGAGCCATGCCGTACGCCCAGTTGCACTATCCTTTTGAGCACAAAGAGGAGGTGGATAACCGGGTGAAATTCCCGGCCGATTTTATTGCCGAGGGAGTGGACCAGACCAGGGGCTGGTTCTTTACGCTGCACGCACTGGCGGTGATGGGGTTTGATTCCGTCGCCTTCCGGAACATTATTTCCAACGGTTTGGTGTTGGACGCCAAGGGGAACAAGATGTCCAAACGGTGGGGAAATGTGGTGGACCCTTTCAAAGCCATCGAAGAGTACGGTTCGGATCCCCTGCGGTGGTATATGATCACCAATTCCCAGCCCTGGGACAACCTTAAATTTGACCTGTCCGGGGTGGACGAAGTAAAACGGAAGTTTTTCGGTACCCTGTACAATACTTACAGTTTCTTTGCCCTTTATGCCAATATCGACCGTTTCAGCTACGCCGAAGCGGAGGTGCCGTTGGAGCAGCGGCCGGAAATCGATCGGTGGATCCTTTCGCTGCTCAACACGCTGATCCTGGAGGTGACGGAGGCTTACGAAAAGTATGAACCGACGCGGGCCGGCAGGGCGATACAGGAGTTTGTCATTGAAAACCTCTCCAACTGGTACGTACGGTTGTCCCGGAAACGGTATTGGGGCGGAGAGTACTCCACGGATAAAATTTCCGCTTACCAGACGCTCTACGGCTGTTTGGAAACAGTGGCTGTTCTCGCCTCCCCCATTGCTCCTTTTTATTCGGAGCAACTGTTCAGCGACCTGAACCGGGGAAGCCAGCGTCTGATGGGCAGTGTACACTTGGCCAAATTCCCGGTAGCGGATGAATTCCGGATCGACCGGAAATTGGAGGAGCGGATGCAGTTGGCGCAACAGATCTCCTCTATGGTGCTGGGGTTGAGAAGAAAGGTACAGATCAAAGTACGCCAGCCGTTGAGCAAATTGCTGGTCCCGATCTTCGACCAGGAGATGCAGCGCCAGTTGGAGGCTGTGAAGAGTATCATCCTGTCGGAGGTAAACGTAAAAGAGATTGAATACATTACGGATACGACCGCGGTTTTGGTCAAAAAGATCAAACCCAATTTTAAGACCCTGGGGCCACGGTACGGGAAATACATGAAGCAGGTTTCCGCATTTGTGGAGGGGCTGTCGCAGACGGATATCTTTGAATTTGAGAAAAGCGGACGGTACGGGTTGGAAATTGACGGCGAAAAGCTAACTTTGGGATTGGATGATGTGGAGATCCTTTCCGAAGACATCCCCGGCTGGTTGGTTGCCAACGAGGGTAGAGTGACCGTTGCGCTGGATATTCACATCAGTAAGGAGCTGAAAGAGGAAGGCATCGCCCGCGAATTTATCAACCGGATCCAGAACCTGAGGAAGGAGAGTGATTTTGATGTAACGGATAAAATACGCCTGTATATTGAAAAACATCCGGAAACCGACCAAGCCGTACAAAATTTCAGCAGCTACATTCAAAGCCAGGTGTTGGCGGAACAGATAGAGCTGGCAGACAAGATTGAGGAAGGCAAACAGGTGGAGATCGATGAGATCGTGACGGTTATTAAGATCGAAAAAATGTAACTTACGGGAATCCTTTCCCGTCAAAATAAATGTTATGGCAGAAAAAACCAGATACTCGGACGAAGAGTTGCAGGAGTTCAAAGAGATCATCCTGGAGAAACTCGCAAAAGCAAAGACAGATTACGACGTGTTGAAAGCCGCTATTTCCGGCAGCGACGGAAACGATATCGCCGACACTTCCCCGACTTTTAAGGTGTTGGAGGAAGGTGCATCGGTACTTTCTAAGGAGGAAGCTGGACGGTTGGCGCAAAGACAGGCGAAATTCATCTCCCATTTGGAAGCCGCATTGGTGCGGATCGAAAACAAGACCTACGGGGTTTGCCGGGCTACCGGAAAACTGATCGCAAAAGAGCGGTTGAAGGCCGTACCTCATGCCACATTGAGCATCGAGGCGAAAGAGGGATTGGATTTATAACAGGGAACCGTATGAGTCTACGGACAAAGCTGATCCTATTCGCTATAGCCCTGCTGGTCGCGGATCAGGTTTTCAAATTCTGGATCAAAACTCACCTGATGCTTGGAGAGGAGTTCAATGTATTGGGAAATTGGTTCAAGATCCACTTTCTGGAAAACAACGGGATGGCCTTCGGCATGGGGGCGGACAACGGTACCTTTGGGAAAGTGCTGCTTACGCTGTTCCGGATCGCCGCCGTCGGAGGGATTTTCTGGTATATCACGAAGTTGATCCGGGAAAAGGCGCCGAGGGGTGTTCTCTTTTCGTTCGGGCTGATCCTATGCGGAGCGCTGGGCAACATTATCGACAGTCTTTTCTACGGGATGTTGTTCAACGGAAGCGAAGGGCAGGTGGCCTCTTTTCTTCCGGAGGGGGGCGGATATGCCTCTTTTCTCCAAGGGAAGGTGGTAGATATGCTCTATTTTCCTCTCTGGAAAGGAGTGCTTCCGGAGTGGCTCCCTGTTTGGGGTGGGGAGTATTTTATTTTTTTTCGTCCCGTGTTCAATTTGGCAGACTCCTACATTACGATTGGGGTATTGACGTTAGTTCTTTTTAATTGGAAATTTTTCTCCTCCAAACCGGCAGGGAACCCCGCTTCCGCCGAAAAAAAGCAGGAGGAAACAGCATAAATCCGGCAAGATATGATTGAGAATCTGGTGATCGTGGAGTCTCCGGCAAAGGCCAAAACCATCGAGCATTTTTTAGGCAAAGAGTATACGGTAAAATCCAGTTTCGGACACATCCGGGATTTGGAGAAGAAGGACCTCGGAGTGGACATTGAACACAATTTCCAGCCTAAATACGAGGTCTCGGCCGATAAAAAGAATGTTGTCAAAGAGTTGAAGGCATTGGCCAAAACCGCTAAAACCGTCTGGCTGGCTTCCGATGAAGACCGGGAAGGAGAAGCGATCGCCTGGCACCTGTTCGAGGTGTTGCAACTGAAAGCGGAGAATACCAAACGGATCGTTTTCCACGAAATTACCAAAGATGCCATCCTGAACGCCATCGCCCACCCCCGGGCCATCAATACCGATCTGGTGAACGCCCAACAGGCGCGGCGAGTGTTGGACCGTTTGGTCGGTTTCGAAATTTCGCCCGTGTTGTGGAAAAAGGTGAAACCCTCTCTTTCCGCCGGCCGGGTGCAATCCGTTGCGGTGAAGTTGATCGTGGAACGGGAGCGGGAGATCAACCATTTTAACGAGCAGGAGTATTACAAGGTAACCGGCTGTTTTAAAACGGCCGGCCAGGCGGAAGTGAAGGCCGAGGTGATGGAACGTTTCCCGAACAGGGAGAACACCTTGAATTTTCTGGAGTCCTGCCGGAAATCCGTTTTTTCGGTGAGCCGGGTGGAGACCAAACCGGCTGTACGCAAACCGGCTCCGCCGTTTACCACTTCGACGCTTCAGCAGGAAGCATCCCGCAAACTGGGTTTCTCTGTATCGCAAACCATGTCCGTTGCACAGAAACTGTACGAAAGCGGAAAGATCACCTATATGCGTACGGATTCGGTACATTTGTCCGACTTGGCCATCCGGAGCGCCAAGGCTGTTATTTGCCAAACGCTGGGCGAAAAATATTCCAAATCCAGACAGTACGCCACACATACCAAAGGAGCGCAGGAAGCGCACGAAGCCATCCGGCCGACCTACATGGACCGCCCGGCCGTTGAAGGAGACCGGAACGAGAAGCAGCTGTATGAATTGATTTATAAGCGGACGCTGGCTTCCCAAATGGCGGATGCCGAATTGGAAAAGACCCAGGTGGATATTGCGGTTTCGGAGAACCGTATCCCGTTTACCGCCACGGGCGAAGTGATCGTCTTCGACGGTTTTCTGCGGATGTACAAAGAGTCGTCGGATGATGAAGGGGACGACGAAAAGGATACATTGCTGCCGGCTCTCCACAAGGACGACCGGCTCTCCCCTGTAGAAATTACTGCCGTTCAACAATACACGTTGCATCCGCCCCGTTACACCGAAGCCAGCCTGGTAAAAAAAATGGAGCAACTGGGGATCGGGCGCCCCTCTACGTACGCCCCTACTATCACGACGATCCAGAACCGGGGGTATATCGTTCGAGAATCGCGGGAAGGGAAGAAAAGAGAGTTGGAGCAACTGGTCTTAAAAGGCGAAGGGATCAAAACACAGTTTTTTAAAAGGACCTTCGGGGCGGAAAAGAAAAAACTCTTCCCGTCCGATATGGGGATGGTTGTAACGGATTTTCTATCGGCCCATTTTGCCGACATCATGAATTACAACTTTACGGCGCAAGCGGAGGAGGCGTTGGACAACATCGCCGAAGGAGATATGGAGTGGCAGAAAATGATCGGGCAGTTTTACACTCCTTTTCACGACAGCATTGAAAAAACGCTGAAAAATTCGGAACGGAATACGGGGGAACGCTTACTGGGAACAGATCCGGCCAGCGGTGAACCGATCTCTGTCCGGATCGGACGTTTCGGCCCCATCGCCCAGATCGGCGAAGGAGAAACGGTACGTTACGCCAGTTTGCAAAACGGCCAACTGATGGAGACGATTACCCTGGAAGAAGCGCTGGAGCTCTTCAAATTTCCCCGGAAACTGGGAGCATTCGAAGAGAAAGAGGTTGCTGTCGGTATCGGGCGTTTCGGGCCGTATATCAAGCACAACAATGTTTTTGTTTCCCTGAAAAAGGGCGAAGACGATCCCGGTACGATTACGCTGGAGACTGCTGTCGCCCGCATTGAAGAGAAGCGGGAAAACGACCGGAACAGGCAGATCAAAGCATTTGATAATGGCATCCTGATCCTGAATGGACGGTTCGGGCCTTACATCAGCTACAACAAAAAGAACTGTAAGATCCCCAAAAATGTCAAGGCCGAAACGCTGACTTTAGAAGAGGCTGAAGCCCTGATCGCGAAGGAGGGAGAGAAAAAGGAGAGCGGAAAAGGTGGCAGGAGGAGCGGAAGCGGGAAAGCGAAAAGCACGGCCAAGACGAAGAAAGGGGAAGGGTAAATTTCAGATGTAATTATTTGCATAACAGGGTTGATTTTTCTACCTTCGTGGCTTCAAAATATAAAAAAAACGAAAAACATAAAATAGATGGCAACGTTAGAAAGCATTAGAAAACGCGGAGGAGTCCTGATCCTTATTTTTGTCGGAGTGGCGCTGCTCGCCTTTGTAGTCGGGGATGTCGACCTGAGCCGGTTAAATAACAGAAATAAGATCGGGGAGATTGCGGGGGAAGAGATCACATTTAACGATTTCCGGGAAAAGTTGATACAGAACGAGGAGAATGCCAAAATTGTCAACAACTTGCCTTCTTTGACCGAGGAGCAACAAACGATGATCCGGGAGAATACCTGGCAACAACTCATTGCGGAAATTGTTATGGGAGGTGAATACGAGAAGTTGGGTATCGAGGTGACGGGCGACGAGTTGTTCGATATGATGTTGGGCGATAACATGAACCCGATGATCCGGCAGTTGTTCACGGACCCAGCTACAGGAGCCATGGATATCGACCAGGCAAGGGCGACGATCCGGCAGTTAATCGAAGCGCCCGATAATACCCCCCAGAAGATCTATTGGCTGAACATGGAGGAACAGATCAAAAACTCCAGGCTGCAGGAGAAATACAATGCGTTGTTGAGCAAAGGGTTCTTTATTACCGATGAACAGGCTAAGGAAAATGCATTGAACAGTTCGGCCGGCAGCGACATCAGTTACTTTGTGAAGAGCTATGCTTCGATCAGTGATTCGACCATCCAGGTGAGCGGAAGCGAAATTAAGGAGTACTACAACGCCCGGAAAAATGCGTACCGGCAGCCGGAATCCCGCCGGATCGAATACGTGAATTTTACCATCGAACCGTCGTCCGAAGATTATACCGAAACACAGAACTGGATAAAAGAGCTGGCCGAAGAGTTTGCCGAAACGCCGACTCCGGCAGAGTTTACGGATCTCTCTTCCGATGTGAAATTCGACGCCTCTTATCTGGGCAAAAATGAAATAACCAATATCGAACTGGCAACGTTTCTTTTCAGCGGCGGGAAAGGAGTTTTCGGACCGTATCTGGAAGATAACTCTTTTCGGATCAGTCGGTTATCCGATACAAAAATGTTACCGGACTCCGTCAGGGCCCGCCACATTCTGATCGCTCCGGAAAACAACGATTTCCTGCGGGCGAAGAGTGTAGCCGATAGCTTGGCGGATCTGTTGCGCAAAGGGGCCGATTTTGAATTGCTGGCCAGACAATACTCCACGGACCAAGGTTCTTCTGTCAACGGCGGCGACCTGGGATGGTTCGGGCCGAAAACCATGGTGCAGCCGTTCAGCGATACGGCGTTTTTCGCTAAGCCCAGAGAGATCAAAGTGGCTATAACACAGTTCGGAGCGCATATCATACAGGTGACGGAGCAAAGCAAACCGGTAGAGAAAGTACAGATTGCAACGATCCAGAAAGAGATCATTCCGTCCCAGAAAACATTGAACAAAGTATACAATGATGCCCGGACATTTGCCGACGGGGTAAATACGCAAGCTGATTTTGACAAGAAATTGGAGGAACAGGGCTTGGCGAAGCGGGTAGCTTCTGTAAACAGCGGAGACCCGGAGATTACCGGTATGGAAGATTCCAGAGAGCTGGTGCGGCAGAGTTATTTGACCCCCGCTTCCGGAAATGTTATTAAAAACAGCGAAGGAAATTCGATCTTTGAAACCGGAAATTTCTACACGATAGCTGTCCTGACGGCTATAAACGAAGCCGGATTTACGCCGGTCGAGGGGGTAGCCGCCAGCATTAAACAGGAACTGATCCGCAAAAAGAAGGCCGAAATACTCCGGAAAGAGTTGGTAGAAGCGATCCAAGGAAGCGAGAGTCTGCTCTCGGCCGCACAGAAAGCCGGAGCGGAAGTAAAGGAGGCAGCCGGCATTACCTTCAATTCGTTCCAGATCCCGGGAGCCGGCGTAGAGCCGGGAGTGATTGCAGCGGCAACGGTGCTGGAAGAGGCAAAATTGTCTGAACCGATCGAAGGGAACCAAGGGGTCTATGTGATCATGGTCAACAGCCGGACGGCAGAAGAGGTTTCTCCGGAAACCATTACCAATACCAAGGCTGGTATGCAACAAGCCAACATGTACCGGGTTTACCAAGCTTCCACTGCTTTGACGGAAAATGCCGAAATTCAGGATTTGCGGTATAAGTTCTATTAAAACCATACGGACGGACACGTATGAAGATAGCCATGTTATCGACCTTCTACCCTTTTCGGGGTGGAATTGCCCAATTTAATGCCAATCTGTATGAAACATTGAAGTTGGAACATACGGTCATTCCGTACACATTTACCAGACAATATCCTGATTTTCTCTTCCCGGGAGAAACCCAATACATTTCCGGAAAAGACAAAGCAATCCCGGTTCCCAGTATCCCCATTCTGGATACCGCCAACCCTTTTACGTATGCAAAGGCTGCCGGACAGATAAAAAAAGCGCTACCGGATGTGTTGATCTTGAGGTACTGGATGTCTTACTTCGCCCCTTCGTTAGGAGTCGTTGCTAAAAAACTCAAAAAAAGCGGTTGCAAAGTTGTGAGCATTGTAGACAATGTCATCCCACACGAACAGCACTTTTTCGATAAACCGATGACTTCGTGGTTTCTCAAGCAAAACAGCGGTTTCATCGTCATGAGCCAATCGGTACAAAACGATTTATTGGCGCTGCATCCGCAGGCCTCTTCCGTGTTGATCCCCCACCCTCTATACAATCACTTCGGCGTTAAAGAGGATCCGGCGCAAGCGAAGAAAACACTCGGACTTGACCCCGATAAGAAAACCATCCTGTTTTTCGGATTGATCCGGGACTACAAAGGATTGGATCTGTTGATCGAAGCCGTAAGCAAACTGGACGAAAGTTATCAATTGGTGATTGCCGGAGAGAGTTACGGAAGTTTCAACGCTTATGATGAACAGATAAAGAAGGCAAACCATCCGGAACGGATCAAGGTTTTTAACCGCTACATCGGCGACGATGAAGTCGCCGCTTTTTTTTCCGCCTCCGATGTATGTGTGTTGCCGTACCGGTCAGCCACGCAAAGCGGTATTGCTGCCATTGCTTACCATTTTGAGGTACCGCTTATTGCTACTGATACGGGAGGATTGAAGGAAAGTATAGAAGAACCCGGGACCGGGTTGATGGTTCCCGAAATCAATGCAGTATCCATAGCTGAAACGATAGAAAAGTTTTATCGGGAGGATCGGAACAAATTTATCGACAACATTCGAAAAGCAAAAGAGATGCTGTCATGGGATCATTTTGCCGGAGCCCTGATCGAATATGTCAATCACTCTTTGTAAGCTTTTATTGCTCTTTAGAGGCCAGCCTGTTAAATAAGGCCATCGGAATTAGAAAATTTCGTATACTTTTGTAGAGTAATTACTTGAATGAATCCGGATGAATAAGAAAAATTGGTCAGCGACGTTGCCATATCTGGCAGCATTTGTTTTGTTTTTTCTCTTCGCAATGATCTATGCTTCTCCTGAATTTACAGGGAAAAAAGTTATGTCCAACGACGGTTTGGCATACGATGGAATGGCACAGGAAGTACGGAAATATCGCGAGGAGACCGGCAACTATACCTTTTGGAGCGGTTCCATGTTTTCCGGCATGCCAACTTTTCAGATCGGAGGAGGTAAAATTGCGTCCGTTGAGTATATACAACCCCTGAAAAAAACCATCCACGGAGGATTGGCCGATACCATGTTCCTGCTTTTCGGTTATCTGATCGGTTTCTTTATCCTGCTCAAAGCTTTTAAGATCAACACTTGGCTCTCCATTGCCGGAGCCATGGCAATTACGCTCTCCTCCTATTTTTTTATCATCATCGAAGCCGGACATTATACCAAAGCGGAAACCATCGGCATGATGGCTGCCGTTATCGGTGGCTTTCGTCTGATATATGACCGGAAATACCTCGCCGGAGCAACCATTACGGCTGTGTGTTCCGCTGTCAGCGTCCTTCGGCATCCGCAAATGTCGTATTACATTTTCCTGCTGATCGGAATGCTGTTCCTGGCGGAACTGTACACCCACATCAAGGCGAAGGAATGGAAGGCGTTCGGCATCGGAACAGCCATTTTTGCAGCTGCCATCTTTGTCGGGATAGGATCGAACTATACAAATTTCAGGATCAATCAGGATTATGTAAAAGAGACCATGCGGGGCGGCCACTCCGAGCTGACCAAAGAAACAGACAGCGAAAATAAGACGGAAGGGCTTGATCTGGATTATGCAACAGCCTGGAGTTACGGCATTTCTGAAACGATGACCCTGTTGATCCCCAACTTTATGGGGGCCTCTTCCCAGTACAATACCGGAAAAAATTCAATTATTTACAAGACTCTTACAGCCAACGGGGTTCCGGCAAGGAATGCGGAGGAGTTGTGCCGCACGATGCCCATGTATTGGGGAACACAACCCTTTACATCCGGCCCCGTCTATGTGGGAGCTATTGTTGTTTTTTTGTTTATACTCGGATTATTTCTGGTGCAAGGCCCTTACAAATGGGCGCTTTTGGCAGCAACTCTGTTCTCTATCCTGTTGGCATGGGGCCGGAATTTTATGCCGCTGACGGAGCTTTTCTTCAATTACTTCCCCATGTACAACAAATTCAGGGCGGTAGCCTCTGCATTGGTCGTAGCAGAAATCACCATGCCGTTACTGGGTTTTTTAGCGGTCAAAAACATCTTGGACAAGAAATTTGCTACAAAAGAAATATGGGGGAGCGTCAAAAAATCAGCAGCGATTACCACCGGTATTTGTCTTTTTTTCGCCTTGTTCGGAAGTGTTCTTTTTGATTTCCATTCCCCCAGTGATGCCCGGGCATTCGTACAATTCCCCGAATGGCTGACGGATGCGGTTTTAGCGGAGAGGGCTTCCATGCTGCGGACGGACGCTTTCCGTTCCGCCCTTTTTATCCTTATAGCAGCCGGAACCCTTTGGCTCTTTGTGCGGGGAAAAATAAAGTCCCTGCCTTTTATTGGCATACTGGGAATTGTAATCCTGGCAGATATGTGGACCGTTGACAAACGTTTTTTGAACGATGCCAATTTTCAGACAGTTAGAAATAAAGACGAGTATTTCCGGAAGCAACCGTACGAGGAGTATATTTTACAAGACACAGACCCGCACTTCCGGGTGTTAAATCTGGCAACCGATACATACAATGACTCCCGGACCTCTTATTACCTCAAATCCATCGGCGGTTACCATGCTGCTAAACTCCGCAGGTACCAGGATCTAATCGACAGTCATCTGTCCAAATTCAACTGGAAGGTGATCAATATGTTGAATACCAAATACGTCATTACTCCGGATAAGACTCAGGGGGTGATCCCGCAACGGAACGAGGAAGCTTTGGGAAATGCCTGGTTCGTAGACTCCATCCGGATTGTCGGCACGCCAAACGAGGAGAGCGATGCTTTATACCACATGGATCTGACTAAAATAGCGGTTACCGACAGCGCTTTTTTCGACTTTGTGAAAGATTTCGTTCCCGGAGCCGATACAACAGCCCGGATCCGACTGACCCATTACGCACCTGATGTGTTGGCATACGAAAGCAACAGTGAAAAGGCCGGGATAGCTGTATTTTCGGAAATTTACTATCCATACGGCTGGAATGCTTCCATTGACGGCATGCCGGCAACACATTTCCGGGTAAACTATCTGCTCAGGGCCCTACGGATCCCGGCAGGTAAACATACCGTCCGGTTTGAGTTCCGTCCGGAAATCAGCCGCTATGAACAGGTTTCCTTCGCCTCCATCGCCGTAATCTATCTGTTACTTGCCGGATGGTTGGTAAGCGGCCTGATGTATCTATGCCGAAATACAGCAGATAAAGCGGAAGAGACCCCAAAATCCTGACAGATTACCGGGTCATGGGTAAACATCTCTTTCTTGTACACAGTCAGATTGTCTATCTGATTACCTGTCAGATCATTCAGGATAAGAGTCTGAAAGAGGAGGAGTGTATACTCTTATTGGAACGTGGTTTCGTTCCTCCGGCGGGAAACAACATACGCACCGTTTCCGTACCGGCAGGCCTTCTTACAAAGCAGCGGATATGGACGGGCTTTCGTTTGGGCGAAACGAAACGCATCATTCAAGAATACGACCGTCTTTTGGAAAAAGAGATGGGAGAATCCTTTTATTTCTACACACCGCAAACGGGAACAGATCCCGCCAATATAATTATCAGTCATCCGCATTGTTATCGGTATTTTATTGTAGAAGAAGGCATCGGATCTTACCGTAGAGAGAACATTCACTATTTTCGAGGATATCGGTGGATTGCGTTGCAGGTATTTAAACGGCTATTTCCGCGAATATATACCGTCAAAGAGTATTTCGTCACGGTATCCCATCCGAAATTTGCCGGTTGCATCGGTATATCCGAAAAAGTTTTCCCCTATCTCGACAGACAATGTGTGCAGGTGCTTCGTTCTCCGTTCCGGAAAATCAGTTTGGATGAAATACCTGAAGCCATCATCGTACTGGATTATATACAAGGGTTTAAACGTCTGTCTACAACAGACTATTTGGAGTTGTTGAGGCAATTGGACGCATTCTTTAGTACCCATTGTCATTACAAAGAGCTTGGTTTTAAATTTCATCCGACCCACTACCTGAAACACCCGGAATTTGTTGAAGATGTCAGGAAGCTTTTTCAACATTTTAATCAGGAACGCCCGTATCTTTACCGAGAAATTGCCCCCGAAATATCGCTGGAAAACATCGCCTTCAGTTATGCTCCGGATTTTTACGGTCTCTTCTCTTCTTCTCTGGTGTATGCAAGAATCGCCGGCAGCAACATTTATGGGCTCAACATCCTCTTTGGAAAGATTTCTCCCGCCTATCGAAACATATGGGAGGGATTAAAAAGCATGCATGATTTCCAAGAGGAAGAGCTTCGCTTAAACGAAGGCTAAAATCGGATACAAAAAATCACCCTTTTTCAGCTCCCTGAAAAAACAGCGTCCGCGACACGTGCCAACGGAACAGGACCAATACATTGCCTTTTGTCGTTCGTCCCGTCAAGATATAATAGCACCAGAGCAGCAGCGTTGCTCCCCACTTAAGAATCTCTTCTATACAGCGTTTCAGGAACACACCGTTGCCTTTCCGGAGGCATCTCATCCGTTCGCTACTGCCAATTCCATCTCCCAATCTTTTGACGTAGGAAAGGGTCGTGCGGGATTCTGGAATAGCATGAAAAACAGCTATATCAGGCAAATAAAAGAGAGAAACATTCCGGGAACGCAACCGGAAAAAGAACTCTTTCTCTTCTCCACCCATCAGATTTTTCTTACACCGGCCCAATTCGGTGTTAAAGAGCCCGGCCGTGTGTGTACAGGATTTGTGAAATCCCATGTTGGCGCCGACAGGGTATTGCTTTTTTTTAAACAGCCTGATCTGATCCCCCATGTCTAAAGCGGAGACCCAGCTACGGCTCCATGTAGAGAGCCAGGCCGGAGGATCGCCCGATTCGTAAAGCGGAATGATTTTCCCTCCGAATGCCTGAATTTCCGGATGGGTAACCAAGTGATTAGAGAGATTTTTCAGGTACGACGGATGCACAAAAGAGTCGTCATCGAGAAAAATCAGCATCTCTTCCTTCGCTTCCCGAATGCCCCGATTCCGGGCATGGGAAAGTCCCTGTTGTTCTTCAACAAAATACCGAAAGCGGATACTCGGGTAGTCGGCATGGAAGCGCCGGCACTCCTCTTCCGTGGAATCCGTGCTGTTGTTATTCACCAATACGATTTCGTACAGCATCGGAGAAAAATCATTCTCTGCCATCTTTTGCAAAGCGGTATACAGGTATTTCTCCCGGTTGTATGTACAAATAATAATACTAAACATGACCATCCATGTGTAAAAATCCTTTTCCTATCCTCAACAGTCCGTAAAATCCAAAGGCTTCCCTTTTTTTATATCTGTCTTTGCTTTTTTACCCAATAGATCAAAAAAATACCTGGGATGCAATCCATTTCCCGGCCGTATTACCTTTATGTTATCTTTTGTCAGAAGCTCTCCGGCTCTGATGGCTTGAGAAGCATAAATGGAGCGTTTAAATATCCGGCTGTTTTTTTCCGCTTCCAGAACGCCATATGATACGTTCCCCAATGCCGAGTAAGCGCGGTTCACCTCTTCCGTCAACATTTTCATCTCTTGCGGTTCCATTGAAAAGGCGCTGTCGACCCCGCCTTCGACGCGGCTTAAACAGAAATGTTTTTCGATAACCGTCGCTCCCAAAGCAACGGACGCTATGGCAACGCCTATACCCAATGTGTGGTCGGAAAGACCAACGTTACAATCAAATAACTGTTTTAGGTGTGGAATGGTGAGCAGGTTGGTATTCTCCGGTGTAGCCGGGTAGGTGCTGGTGCATTTCAATAAGGTCAGATCCTTACAACCGTTTTCCCGCAAGGTATTCACCGCTTCTTCTATCTCTGCCAGCGTGGAAGCGCCGGTTGACATGATCACAGGTTTGCCTGTTCGGGCTATGTATTTGAGCAGCGGGATGTGATTGACTTCGAACGACGCGATCTTATAGATCGGATTATTTAATTTTTCCAGAAAATCGACGGCTGTTTCGTCAAAAGGAGTGGAGAAACAGAGCAATCCTTTCTCTTTCGCCCGTTCGTAAATGGGTTTGTGCCATTCCCAAGGGGTATGGGCTTCCTGGTACAGATCATACAAGTCTCGGCCATTCCACAGGGATTGGGCATCGCGAATGGTATATGCTCCGGGTATTGTTATCGTATCGGCTGTGTAGGTTTGCAGCTTGATAGCGCTGACCCCTGCTTTTGCCGCCGCATCAACAATTTCCAAAGCCCGCTCCAGGCTTTGGTTGTGGTTGCCGGACATTTCGGCGATGATGAAAATTTTATTCTTCATAGTTGCTCAACTTATATTGCAGTGCAGTCATGCCGTTTATTTTCAGCATTTTATCATATGTAAATTTCGCTTTTAAAAATGATCTGATCGAAATAGTATTGCTCTCTTTTATCTGCGCAATAATAGTTTGTTGATGGGTTGTTTTAAAATATTCGGCACACGCTTTTTGCAGCAATATAGTAGCCAATCCTTTCCCTCTGAAATTTTTATCTATTAAAATCCCGACGAGTGCAGATTTTTCGTCCTCTTTATCAAATCTCACTAATCCAACAGGTTGCGCTGAAATTTCGCCGATAAAATAGCGTACATTCTTATCTTTGATCTTTTTATCGAACCATATCGCATGTGTTTCAAAATCAATCGGCTGTGGGTTAAATGAATTTTCTCTTGTCATTTTTTCGTTTGCCCAATTGAATATAAGCTCCTTATCGCTATCTCTCATTTTTCGCAACGACAGAAAATTATTTATTTTAGCATGAATCACCACATTTTTAAATTCGCCATTTATGCAACAATGCTCTTTCAAAACGGCCTCTTTTTGGTATCCCTTGTTCTCTATTGCTTTGTATAAATGGGGACGCAAATCAAATGCGTATGTATATATCTTGTGCAAATCAAGCTCAGCGAATGCTACCTGTTCCAACAAATCCAGGTAAATGCCCCAATACTTGTGAAAAAAATCTTTTTCTAAGTCAGTGTCTACGATAAACGAAATCTCGGCGTTTTTATCTGTCCAATTAATATGTACCAAACCGCCGTAACCGATGCATTTTCCGTCTTCCAAATACGAAAACAAAATCTGGTCGGGCTTTTCTTGCTCAAAAAGTTTGGCTACTACGTTGTCAAAATAGTTGTTCTGATCGGTTTCGGTCAAAGGTTTTACCTGACGTAAATGGTACAGTTGCTCGTTGCGCCATTGCATGATACGCATTCGGTCTTGGTAACGAATGGGTACAAGTGAATATTCGTTTTTCGTAAAAATATTGTTTTTCAAACATTTATATGTTTTATTCTGTTCCATTTTTTAAAAGTTGGTATTTTAATTCGGCCAACTGCCAATCGGTTTCGTTATCTATATCCTGTCCTTCCAGTTCGTCAATGATGATACCTCCCGAATGAGAGGTAAACAAGGTTTTTTCTCGAAATAAAACGTCCGTTTTAAAAAAATAGAACTGGCCGGCATCGTGGTAAGCTACCGGCAGGTCCTGCGAACGCGCATGCAGGTATTCAGGGTAATTCATGCTGAGTTTTCCCTCTTCATTTTTCAATGAACGCCATATCGGATAACTGAACGGCAGAACCGGAAACACCGATAAATAATTTTTTTGCACCAAAAGAGCAAAAGCTTCTTTCAATTTATCGGCCGTAACAAATACAGCCGTAGGGTAGATACAACACGCGTGCTCAAAATGATTTCCCATTTTTTCATAGCCAGCGAGCACTTCGAGTAAAGCATCTGCAGTCGTGGCATGATCGCCCGATGCGGCTTCACTGCGCAAAAATGGAATCTTCGCACCATATTTTCCGGCAATTCCGGCAATTTCCGGATCATCCGTCGAAACCATCACCTCGTCGAACAGTTTTGAATGTATCGCCGCTTCTATTGAATAGGCGATGATCGGTTTACCCAGAAACGGTTTGATGTTTTTCCGGGGGATGCGTTTGCTCCCGCCACGGGCCGGAATAATGGCGATACGCTTCATCACACCACCTCTTTAATGGTCCTGATCACATATTCCACCTGTTCGTCCGTCAGAGTCGGATAGATCGGAATGCTCAGACATTGTTCGTAATAGTGTTCCGCATGAGGCAAACTTCCCGTTTTGTATCCCAACGATTGGTAATAGGGCAATGTGTGCACGGGAATATAGTGGATCTGGGAAAAAATTCCTTTTTCCCTTAGTTTATCATAGACCTCTTTCCGACCGGACACTTTGATGACGTATAAATGATACGCATGTCCGACGGAGTCGGAAGGTTTCATTGATTCAACGACACCCGAAAGAGCTTCATCATACCGTTTGGCAATTTCGCGGCGCCGTTCTATCCCTGCTTCTGCTCGTTTCAGTTGCGAAATCCCAAGGGCTGCATTTATTTCGGGAAGCCGGTAGTTGTATCCAAGCATTTGCATTTCGTAGTACCAACCTCCGTCGTTTTGGCTCATCAGATCAGGATCTTTGGTAATCCCATGTGAACGCAACAGGATTAATTTTCGATACAAAGCCTCGTTGTTCGTTGTGATTATTCCGCCTTCCCCTGTCGTAATGTGTTTGACGGGATGAAAAGAGAAAACGGTCAGGTCCGCAAACTTTCCGTTTCCGCACGATTGTTTTTCACCCGAAGAATCGATAAAATAACCGCCGGGGGCATGACAGGCGTCTTCAATGATCCACAACCCATATTTATCGGCAACCTTCCGCAACTGCTCCATATTGACGGGATAGCCTGCAAAGTCTACAGGGATAATCCCCTGGTAGGTGCCGGCCGGAGCCTGTTGCAATAATTTTTCAACGGCCGGGATATCAATCAAGGCGGTTTGCGGATCAATATCGGAAAAAACAACCTTTCCGCCGCAATAACGGATGCAGTTCGCCGAAGCTGCAAAAGTAATGGGCGTCGTAATTACTTTACTTTTTTCGCTCACCTCCAACGCCAGGGCGGACAAATGAAGGGCAGCTGTCCCGTTCATCACGGCTACGGCGTATTTTGCCCCGACATAAGCCGCAAACTTCTTCTCAAACTCCTCTACCCGGGGCCCTTGTGCCAAGTAATCCGATAACAAGGTATCGTGAACGGCCTGTATATCTTCTTCCGTTACATGGTGCCTTCCGTAAGGTATGCTCTTTTGTTCCATTTAAAATAGTTTTTTGGATAAATCAATGGCTGCTCCCATTGCCGCATCCATGTTGTAATATTCCCACTCTGCAAAACGGCCCAACAGGTATACGTTTTCGCTGATCAGTTTACTTTTTAATGAATTGAGCATTTGCCGGGTATCGGGGCTTTGAATAGGATACGTGTATTTTGTATACTCGTGCGTTATGTATTTCAATGAGAAGGGGATTTTCTTTATTTGTTGCAAAATCTCCTCCTGCCCGATATAATCTGTGAATTCCAAAGTGGCAGTTCTCACCGAGGAAGTCGCATTATTGGAAGCCGCGAAATTGCCCGTACAGATAATACGATGCGCGTCGTATTCCGGATCGGGCAAATAGATCCAACTATAATCCGTATGTTCTGTTTCGCACAAAACAGAGGTGGTTCCGTGATAGCCCAACGATTCTATTTCTAAACGGTATGCCGAAATATCAATACCCGATAGTATGGATGGCAACTCTTTTATATTTCCGCAAAAAATGACGGCATCAAATAGTTCACCCTGTATATTCCAACCGGAACCCTCTTTTTTAATGGAATCTATACCGGAATTATATTCAATACTTATGTCTTTAGCCAGCCTGTCAGCAATAAATTGTGAACCATTGCTTTGGGGATAGTAAAATGAACTATGCACCATATTCATCTCTTTAACATGGTTGAAATTATTAAAGATGATTTCTTCCGGTGTCGGCATGGGTAATTTTCCCTCCAACCAAGACAAAGGAATGTTTCTTAAATCCTGTTTCCATATTTTTTGATTGTAGGGTTTAAAGTAAATTTCATACAGTGTTTTTCCGAAACGGGAAATCAAAAATTCTTCAAAATTATTAGGCTTTCCATTTTTGTTTTCTTCTATACCAAAAATGTCCTTAATAATATTCCTTTGAATTTCCCTTTCATATATGTAGATATGATTTTCGATAGGATATGGGCATATTGGAGTGTTGGGTATGGATGCAACAGCATTTCTTATTGCTTTTGTAAATTCAACGTCTTTGTTAAAAAACTTCCAAAACCACTCTAATACATCTTGTCTGCGGGAATTAAAAACGTGTCCGCCAACTTTGTGATAAAGATTTCCTTTTACAATATCACATTTGATCAGTCCTCCCGGTTTGGATTCTTTTTCAAAAACCTTTACATCATACTTTTTTAGAAGATGCGCTATTGATAAACCGGAGATCCCTCCGCCTATGACTGCAATTTTTTTCACTATTTCCATTTAGACAACTTTATCGGATGAATGAACACCAAGTCATCGGGAAAGTTTTCGATTAATTTTTTTAAATCAAAACGATGTTTTTTTTCTATATCCGCAATGACATCCATTTCGTTGGCAATAGAAGAAAGTCCCTGCTTTTGATCTGTTGCAACACAGTCGGCGCTTAAAAGTAACGACGTAGGAATAGCGTATTCCACAAATAAATCCAATGCTGCAAATGCTCCGCAATACTGAAAAAAGTTGTCATGGCTGGCGGGTATCAAAAGGCAGTCACTAAACGCCCACACAAGCGGATAATTTACCTTGCGCTTAAACAGCGCTATAAAGGCGCTAATAGTTGCTCTCGGGCGAAGAATGCTAATCCACCACAACAACAAGCGTATTTTATCTGCAAATCTCACCTCTGCGTTAATCCCGTGTTCGGCAAATCGGGCTAAAGCCTCCTCTCTGGATGGCAAGAGGGACTGGACTTCCACTTTCGGTTTGTACAGTTTAAAACGATACTGCGTTAACCACAACCCCTGCAATCCTTTGTCGTTCATGCGTTTTTGAGCAGGAACCCGTATATCTCTTATGTAACAGCTTTTATCGTCTATTTTGAAGAAATCAAACAGATTGCGTTCATTTATTGTGGGATTCAGCAACATATCATCGGCAATTACGAAATAATGAGTATATTGCTTCTTCATTTTATGAATTTGCTGATATGCCTGCGCAATGTAAGATTGGAAATGCAGAGAATTAGCATAAACAGACAAGACATTTTCTCTTTCGCCGTCGTAAAACGGCATTAAATGATAAATGTGTGAAAACTTGTCTTTGTATAAATTTTCAACTATAGGTATGTTCTTATCATAACGATGATTATATATAACAAGCAATACTACCTTTGACATGTTATTCTGCTGTAAAATTCGGATCCACGTATTTTTTTATCTTCTCTCTCAAAGATTCTACTGTTTCCCACTCTGTATTGGCGCCTGAATTGTACTTAAATCCGGGGGGAATCATCTTGGCATGGTAATGTTTCAGGTATTTTTCAACATCGACTCCGGAAGGAAGAATGGCATAATAGCGGTCAAATTCGATGGTATTGTATGAATCGCTCTCCGTGATCATCTCCTCGTGCAGTTTTTCGCCCGGACGAATGCCTACGTAATCCAATGTTGCCTGGGGGGCAATGGCTTTTGCAAGCGTTTCAATGTTGTAAGAGGGAATTTTGGGAACAAAGATCTCGCCACCCAAAGCGTTTTTTATGGCATACATGACCATGGCAACGCCCTCTTCAAGCGAGATATTGAAACGGGTCATCTCTTTATGTGTGATCGGAATAACTCCTTCTTTGCGTTTGTTCATAAAGAACGGGATAACCGAACCGCGCGATCCCATCACATTTCCGTAACGGACTACGGAAAACCGGATATCCCGGCTCCCTTTTACGTTGTTGGCCGCAATAAATAATTTATCGGAACACAGTTTGGTCGCTCCGTATAGATTGATCGGGGCCGCCGCTTTGTCCGTAGAGAGGGCGACCACGATCTTGACTCCCGTTTCCAAAGCGCTGTCGATCACATGCTGCGCTCCCCCTATGTTGGTCTTGATGCACTCGTCCGGATTGTACTCGGCGGTCGGCACTTGCTTTAAGGCCGCTGCGTGGATAATGACATCTATCCCCTGGCAAGCCTTTTTCAGACGGGGGAGATCCCTGACATCTCCGATAAAAAACCGCAATTGCGGATACAAGTGATGCGGGTAGTTTTGCGCCATCTCGAACTGCTTCAATTCATCCCGCGAAAAGACAACGATCCGTTTTACTTCCGGATAGTTTTTCAGTATGGTTTCCACGAATTTTTTTCCAAAGGAACCGGTTCCTCCGGTTATAAGAACAGATTTATGGTTCAGCATGTTAAAACTATTTTTTAGCGGGTAAGTGTCTGTTTAAACCCTATCGGTAAAGCAAAGATAGCAAAATTCACACCCATTTTTTGGCTTTTCCCAAGAAACGATCTATGAGCCGATTAATTTCTTCGGAAACCCGTCCGTAATAGATCAACAATACGCCGGCAAGGAGCGTTACGACAGAGCGGAGGATACCGTCCACCCAAGGGTTTTCCAACCGGAAACCGGAGGAGTTGATCCCGATCAGCAGGGCAAAGAGGAGCAGCAGTTTTAAGGTACCTTTTGTATAGGGATTTCCTTTGACTTTTTTCAATACAATCCACTGTTGGACCGAATAGGACAACAAGGTGGTCAACATCGTAGCGACGGCGGCCCCGGTAATTCCGAGATAGGGGATCAGCCACAGGTTTGTCAGGATCCCGATCCCGATGATGAAGAATACAAAGTAAAGGCTCCAGTAGTAGTATTTGGAGAAGCTGATCAACTGGCCGCCGAAACTCAGTGTCACTTCGATCAAATTTGCTATGCCCAGGAAAAAGACGACCCATTTTCCGCCTGCATAGATGGCCCCGTTGGGCAATAGGGCGAAGATGTTGTCTACATTCACCCACAGCAGTACGAAGATCATTCCGCCGGCCAACAGCTGGTGGAGAGAAACTTTCCGGTACAAGGCGTTAGAGGTTGCAAAATCCCCGTTTTTCAGGGCTTCGGCAGCTAACGGAGCGGAAATGGTGGTAATGGAGCGGGAAGGGATCCCCACGATAATAGCCATGTAGGTAGCAATGCGAAAGATCCCCGAATCACTGTATCCGATCTCCGAAGTGATCATAAAGAGGTCGAGCCGGGTCAGCATGGTGCTTCCCAAGGCGCCGGCTACCAAGTAGGCCGTATACCGCAGCATCTCTTTTTTCAGCACGGGGGGGATGGGCCGGTAGACCAGGGAAACCGGAGTGATCCGGCAAACATAGATGAAGGCGGCCAGCAAAACCAAGCCGTAAACAACAATCAGGCCCAGTACCAAACCGTCCCGGTTCGTCAAGTGGAAACCGTACAGCAGGTAGACCGACAGCATCAAGAGCCGGACTAAAATTTCCCGGTTGAATCTTGGGACGACGATCCGCATGTTTACCGTTGAATAGGTCTCAAACACCTGCAAGTAGGTCATGAAAAGGATCAACGGGATCATCCAATAAAAATAATCGGTGAATAACGGAGAACTTTTGGCCAGAAAGTCAACAATGGGTTGTTTGAGCAACAGGTAAAGCGGAATAAAAACAAGCGATCCGACAGCCGGCAGGGCGATGATGTAAAAAAAGAAGCCGTTGTGCTTTTTCTCTCTGTTCCTGAAATAGGGGAAATAACGCATAATGGAGGAGGATGTTCCCAACTGACAGAGCGCGGCAAACAGGATCCCGATCTCCAGAATGACGCCGGTCAGGCCGATGTCTTCGGGAGAAAGGAAACGTGTGATGATAAAGAATTGGATCAGGAATCCCAGAAAGGCTCCGGCGTATGTTACAACTATTCCTTTGATGCTCTGACGGATGACAACCCCCATGCTTGCTGTTTTTCAAAAATTATTGCATCCGTTCCGGAGTGGTATCCACCCATTTGTAAAGCTTGTCGCCTCTCCGGATCTTTTGGGGGACCGGCATGGAAAATACGGCTCCTTTCTGCACCCGTTCCACCGGTTGCAGGTTGTAACGGATCTCTTCCGCCTGCATTTGGAGCGCTCCGGTTGTCGGGCCGGTGATCAGTAGCTCCTCCCCTTTTTTCAAGTCATAGGACTCCAGTTTAAATTCCCCCACACCCAACCGGTCGAAATAGTTGGTCACCTTTCCTATGGCTATTTTCTTTTTGGTCGCCCCGGAACCGTACACAGCGCTCCATTCGCCCAACCGTTGCCCCAAATAGTAGCCGTCCCAGAAACCCCGGTTGAATACGGTTAAAAGTCGCTCTTTCCAAGCCGCTATCTTCTCTTCCGTATAACTCCCCGTTGTAACTGCGTTCAATGCTTCGTTGTAACATTCACAAACCGTTTTCACGTACTCCGCCGGACGGGCCCTTCCCTCTATTTTAAATACCCGCACGCCGGCATCTGCCACTTTGTTCAGAAAACCAATCGTACATAGATCTTTCGGTGACATGATGTACTGATTTTCAATGTCCAGCTCAATACCATCTTCTTTATCCGTCACCGTATATCCCCTCCGGCAGATCTGGTAACAGACCCCACGGTTAGCCGAAGCATTCATTTCGTGCAGACTGAGGTAGCATTTTCCCGAAACCGCCATACACAAAGCTCCGTGTACAAACATCTCGATCTGCACCAGCTCCCCGCCCGGCCCGCACAGGTGTTCCTCCCGGATCTGCCTGTGAATACCGGCCACTTGCTCCAGGTTCAGTTCCCGGGCCAATACCACCACGTCGGCGTATTGTGCATAGAACCGGAGGGTTTCGTAGTTGGTTACATTGCATTGGGTGCTGATGTGTACCGGCACTTCCACCGAATGGGCGTACAGGATCGCGGCCATGTCTGAAGCAATGACGGCGGAAACACCGGCTTTTTTCGCCGTGTTGATGATCTCCCGCATCTTTTTCGACTCTTCCGGGTAGATAATGGTATTGACGGTCAGGTATGTTTTTACTCCCTGTTGGCGGCACAATTCCACGATCCGGCACAGGTCTTCCAAGGTAAAATTGACGGACGAGCGGGAGCGCATATTCAGGCCCTCCACTCCGAAGTAAACCGAATCAGCCCCGCTCTGCAAAGCGGCGGAGAGGGATTCGTACGACCCGACAGGGGCCATGATTTCAAAATTGTTTCTGGTTAATTTGGCCATTGTTTGGCAAAGATACGATTATTTTGGGATTTCACCTTTTCACATTTTTTTGTACATTTGCCTCATCTGACGGATAATCCCATAATAATTAGGATATGAACGAAGAAGTAAAAATGTATATGGACGAGGCGCAGGAGCAGATGCATAACGCCCTCAATCACTTAGAGAATGAACTGGCAAAGATCAGGGCCGGGAGAGCGAATCCCAAGGTGCTGAACGATGTCATGGTAGAGTATTACGGCACTCCGACCCCGCTGGCCCAGGTCGCGAATATCTCCGCTCCCGATCCGCGGACCATATCGGTGCAACCTTGGGAAAAACAGATGATCGCTCCTATCGAAAGGGCTATCATGAGCGCCAATCTGGGATTTAATCCCGACAATAACGGGGAGACCATCCGGATCAGTGTCCCGCCCCTGACGGAAGAGCGCCGGAAGGAGTTGGTAAAGCAGTCCCGTACCATCGGCGAACAGGCGAAAGTCAGTATCCGGACAGCCCGCCGCGATGCCATCGAACAGTTCAAGAAAATGGCAAAAGAGGGGGGGCTTCCCGAAGACATGGCCAAAGATGCGGAGAATGAAGCGCAGAAAATGACCGATACCAACACGAAGAAGGTGGAGGAGATGCTCCTGGCTAAGGAGAAGGATATTCTGACGATCTGATCTTTTAAAAAAGCTGCCTCTTCAGGCAGCTTTTTTTGAAAGATCCGGCAGGCCGGTTAAAAATCCAATTGTTGTTTTAGTTGTTCTGTGTAGCGTTCGACGCGGCGCATCTCTTGTGGGATGTTGATCCGTTGCGGGCAGCGCGGCCGGCAGACGTCGCAACCGATGCAGTGGTCGGCCTGCCGCAGTTTCGGTACGCTGCGGTCGTAACCGATGAGAAACTCGCGGCGCGCCCGGCGGTAATTGTCGTCGTGGGAATTTTTCAGCAGGCGTCCGGCGCTTACGCAGCGGTTGTAATGGCTGAAGACGGCGGAAATGTTTAAGCCATACGGGCAGGGCATGCAGTATTGGCACTCCGTACATTGGATGTAATCGGCATTGACCAGGATCCGTGTGACCTGCTCCAGTATTGTGTTCTCCTGCTCATTAATGGGAACAAGTGGTGAATAGGTGCGAAGATTTTCTTGCAGGTGTTCCATGTAGACCATGCCGCTCAGGACGGTCAGGACGTTTTCGGGGGTTCCCGCGTACCGGAAGGCCCACGAAGCGGCGCTCTGTTCCGGGTGCACCTGTTTCATCAAAGCCAGCGCCTGTTGCGGAACCCGGGAAAGCCGGCCGCCCAACAAGGGCTCCATGATGACGGCCGGTACGTTTTTCTTCGCCAACTCCGCACAGAGGTACTCCGCGTTGACATTCCGCCTGGGGTCTGCGTGCCGCCAATCCTGGTAATTGAGCTGTATCTGGCAGAAATCCCACTGTATGTCCATGTTCAGAACGTGGTCGAATACCTCTTGTATGCCGTGAAAGGACCACCCGAGGTTGCGGATGCGGCCGGCTTTGCGTTCGCCTTTCAGAAATTCCAGCAGCCCGTTGTCGATAAACCGGTCGTTGAAGTCTTTGATGCTTGATCCGACGGAATGCAGCAGGTAGTAATCGATGTAATCCACTTGCAGTTCGCGCATGGATTTGCGGTACATTTCAATGCCGTCCTGGAGTGTCCGGGCCCCCTGGCGGTGGTTGGAAGCCTTTGTGGCGATGAAGAATTTGTCGCGCGGATGCCGCTTCAAGGCGATCCCGGTGGCGGTTTCGGACCATCCCTGTACGTAGACCGGAGCGGTGTCGAAGTAGTTTACGCCGTGTTCAATGGCGTAATCTACCAATTGGTTGACGGCATCCTGGTCCACCTCTTCCCGACCGTTTGCGTGCTTTTTCAACGGCCAGCGCATACACCCGAATCCCAACAGGGAAACTTTGTCTCCCGTGTGCGGATTGATCCGGTAGGTCATTTGGCCGGACGGAACCTCGCCGATCATTCCCCCTTCCGCCGAAACCGTGTTACCGGTTTTACACCCGTACAAGGCAGCGGTGGTGACGGCGGACCCGACGCCCAGCACTTTGAGAAACTCCCTGCGGTTCAGTTCGTGTTTCTTCGGACAATTTTTCTTTTCCATGCTCGGTAGTTTTTTGAATCGACTTAAATGGAATGATGTCTTACGTTTCCTTCTACATAGATGGCGCTGAAAGGGCGTGCCGGACAAAGATTTTCGCAGGCTCCGCAACCGATGCACAGTTCTTTGTCTACTGCCGGTATTTTCAATTTGGGGTGATCGGGGTCGCGCTCTACCAGTGTGATCGCGCCTGTTGGGCAGTGGCGTTCGCAACTGTCGCACGGAAGGCTGTCTCTGTTCACGATGCAATTGTCCGGGATCCAGATGGCTTGTCCGATGGAGATGGCCGATTTGTCCGCCGGTGTAATGGGTTGAATGGCCCCGGCGGGGCATACCTGCGAACATTCCACGCATTCGGGGCGGCAATAGCCTCTTTCGTAGGATATTTCGGGTTGCATGAAGGCGGATAACTTGCGGGACGGGCTGAGGATGTGGTTGGGACAGGCCGATATGCACAACTGGCAAGCCGTACAGTGTTGTTTTAGGTGTTGAGCGCTCAAAGACCCGGGCGGTGTGATCGGCGTTTTCCGATCCGGCACCTTTTTGTCTTCTATGGTTGCCAAACCTCCGTCCACCTGCAATTGCTGGGCTTTTACGGTTGCGGAGAGGGTCAACAGGCCGAGCAGGGAGAGCAGGTCGCGGCGCGACAGGCCCGGCTGTTCCGCCTGCGGGTCCGTTTTCGCTCTTTTGGCCGGTTTGGCTGCGGTGTATTTCAGGGCGCCGAATTTGCATTTTCCCAAGCAGTTGAAGCAGGCGACACAGCGGCTGTGGTCTATGGAAAAGGTGTTTACTTCGATGCAGGAGGATTTGCACTTTTTTTCGCAGGCTTTGCATTGGGTGCATTTTTGGGTGTCCATGGCGATCCTGAAGAGGGAGAAGCGGGAAAGGAGGCCCAGAAATGTTCCTACCGGACAGAGGGTGTTGCAATAGCTCCTCCCGTGTTTCCAGGCGAGTATGCCGGTTATGATGAGTGTGATGAGGGCGATGCCGAAGGTCAGCCATCCCTTTACCAGTACTTCTGTGGAGTAAAAAGCGTAGCTGTTGCCATGTTCGGCCAACAGGGCCAGCAGATTGTTCCCCCACCGGTAAAGGGGGGCGAAAAAGTTGGTTGCCATGCGCCCGTAAGCGGCATAGGGATCCAGCAGGGAGACAACGATACCAAACCCGGCAACCAGGGAGAGGATGAATATTCCCAGGATGCCGTAGCGCAACAGGTTTTTGGGGCGGGCGTAGGAGAAGCGGTTCTTTTTTCTTTTCCGGCGGGAGGATATGCGGGAGACCAGGTCCTGGAGGATCCCCAACGGACATAGGATGGAGCAGTAGATCCGGCCGAACAGCAAGGTTGCCAGAACCAGGGCGGCAAGGACAATGGCATTGACTGCTAATATAGCCGGAATGAGTTGTATTTTGGCCATCCAACCGAACCACATGTGTACGCTTCCTGTAAAATCAAGGAAAAGCAGGGTAATCAGCAAGAAAAATAGTCCGGCTATTACCACTCTGGTCTTTTTTAGCATAGAATATGTATTACGGGTTATCGGATCTGTCTGTTCTGATGTACAAATGTACGATAAAATTTTACGTGGGGGGAGTTGAAAGGGGGCTTTTTCTTTTGGTGTTCTGCCTCTGTTGTATGTATGGAACACCTACGGAACACGCACGGAACACCTACGGAATACCTACGGAATACGTTCCGTTATTTTGGGGAAATTCTTCCGGATGTTCCCGGAAGTAGTCGATCATGTCGTTTGTCAGGCTGAAGTCTTTTATGGCAACGGGAGGTATTTCGGTACGGGGTATCCAGCCGGCTTCGGACAATTCCGTTTCGTCGATGGTAATATGGGGAGGGCCGTCCAGTTCGGCGAAAAAACCGAGCAGGAGCGATGAGGAGAGGCCCCACGGCTGGCTTTTGTAGTAGCGGAGGTTTTTTACCCGCACCCCCACCTCTTCCAGTATTTCGCGGTGTACGGTCTGTTCGATGGTCTCCCCGGATTCGGCAAAGCCGGCCAGGAGGGCGTAATGCGTGTATGTCCGGCCGGTATAGCGCGAAAGCAACAGTTGATCGCTGTTCCACACTGCGACGATCACCGCCGGGCAGATCTTGGGATATTCCATGGTGCCGCATGCCGGACACTCTTTCATCCGCTCGCGGGCGTGTTGCCGGGTTTTTGTGCCACACTGCCCGCAATAGATGCGGGTGGAGTACCAGGTATGCAATCCATAAGCGGTCAGTATGGCAAAGACCGTGTGCTTGGGCCTCCAGCCCCGGACTTCGGATACCGGGTAGTAGCCATACCCCTCCGAGGCGGGTAAAACCGCATCGGAGAGAAAATAAGTCGTATCATCGATGGAAAACAGGTAGGTTAGCCCAGCACTCTCACCGGCGCCGGGTAGATCAGCAACCGTCGGCAGTTCCGCTTTACCGTCCTGCACAGCGGCCAGCACGTCGCTCTCTGAAAAAGAGAGTACCACGGAGTTCCCGTCCGGACGGACGTCCCGATATGTGTTGTCAAAACGGTGAGGTGCGATCTCTTGTAACATGGTATTCGGAATTTACTGTTAATCCTGCTCCACGCGACGGGTGATGCGGAATTGGCTGGGGCTCATGCCCGAGAAGCGCTTGAAAAAGTCTATGAACGAAGAGTGGCTTTTGAAGCCTACCGCCTCGGCGATCAGGGCGATGCTTCTCTCTTCATCCGGATCGAGCATCCTGTGCTGTGCTTCACGAATACGATATTCGTTCACATAGACAATGAAACTTTTGCCGAAATCTTCGTTGATGATGGTTGAAATATAGGTGCGGTTGGTGTTGAGCATGCGGGCCACGGTGTCGATCCGCAATTCCGGATCAAGGTATATTCTCTCCTCTTCCATCAGCCCGACGAGGGCTTCTTTCAGTTGCCGGCGCATAGCAGGAGGGATCGAAGAATTTGCAGCCGTCTCTTTTTTGTCGCTCTCTATATCGGCCGTCTCGGCAACCGTGTAGACATCCTCCTGCAAGACGCCCATCAGGTTCAGGGTGAGATAGAATGCCGCGAAAAAGAAATTGAACACCACCAATTGCACCGAGCCCGGACGGGTAAAGAAAACATCCAGTACCACGACCAATCCGTATACTACAAAAAGCCACGCCACGAATGGGACCCACGACAAACTGATCCGCTCGCTGTATGAGTAGCGCTGGGCGATACGCCTGCGGTGCTGCGGGTAGAGGCGGACGATCAAGCACACGACGCGGATATAGTAGATCAGGAAGCACGCCTCTGCCGCGATGCGCAGCCACATCTCCGGATTGTTGAGGTGTAGCGGGATATCGCGATAGTTTTCCAGCACGACATGGGGTTGGAACAAGCGCACGATCAGGTAAAGTACGCCCAGTATGAACGGCGGGGTATACAGTCGCACAATCTCCCGGGGCGTAACGGGTGAGGGGCGCATCAGGTAAAGCAGGTAGATGTAAATCAGTGCCGCCCCCGAGATGATCGCCATTTCGTAAGAGAAACTAAGCCTGTCGAAACGCCATTCGGGCATCAGCAGCACAGCAAAGAAGTTCCATAACACAAGCAGGCTCGACAGCAAGGCGAGCACGATCTTCGGTTTGCTGCCGCGCGATAGTACCCACAGTATAACACTGCAGGTGAAGTTCACGGCCAGCACCAGAAGGGACGATATGATCTCAAGCTCTGCCACGATGCAAATTTAACAAAAACAATCTATAAGAGGTGGGGTCGGATATGACAATGGATGAATTTTGTCGAATCCGAACAGGAATTTGTGAAATCAAACAAAGATCTGTACCTATCCGAAAGCAAGTGTAGATGTAAGTAGCTTACCTTTAGGGACAGTAATTAGCATAGCTATGGAAAAAAGAAGATTCTGTACCCTACTGTATGCCGGCGCGATGATTGTCGCGGTAGCTTTCGCCTCCTGCAGCAAGGGTGGCGATGATGACGGACCGGACCCAGGTCCCGACACCGGCGCCCACGTTCCCGTGACGAATATCACAGGCGTACCGGCAGCCGCCACGGCCGAGATTCCGCTCACGCTCTCCGGAACGGTTGTGCCTTCAACAGCCACCAACAAGAGCATTGTGTGGGGCCTGAAAAGCGCAGGGACAACCGGCGCAACGCTGACCGGCAGCACGTTCAACGCTACTTCCGCGGGGAAGGCGATTGTGACGGCGACCGTTGTGAACGGCCTGACTGCCAATACGCCCTACACGAAGGAGTTCGAGATCACCGTGGTAGCGGCGGGCACCCCTTTGACCTTTACCGACAGCCATACGTTCGACATTCCGAACCGGACGGAGAACGATCCGATAACGGATATCAACGTGGCCGCGGGTGTTTCGGGCGGCACTCCGCCCTATACATTTTCCCTCGGAGAGGGCAGCACCCTGCCGGCAGGGATCACCCTGAGCCCGGCGGGAATTATTTCGGGAAGCCCGACCACACCGGGCGATGCGGGTACGGCGACCATCGTCGTCGAAGATTCTTCCGATCCGCAACAAAGCGCGAGCATTACGATCTACTACGGCGCCATACACCCTGCCACCATCCGGATTTTTCCTGAGATCCCGGACGGCGAGCTCGTTATCGGACCTGCCGCATGGGCTTGTCGGTATGCTATAGAAACCAACCAGCCCGTATGGGATGCGGTAATCACTCCCGCCGAAGCCCAAACGTGGTGTTCCGTGGAGAAAATCTCCAATTCATTTTTGCTCAGGATTGAAAACAACACTTCGCTTTCTCCCCGTACACCGGCGACCCTGACGGTCAGCGCCGGGACAGCATTCATCGTTGTTCGCATAGAACAGCAGGGAGCGCCTACGGGCGAGGATTTCGAGTATAAGGACGATACCGGTTGGGACTAATTTTATCGTAAATTAATGACCATTATGAAAAAAAGGTTGAAATACATACTTTGCATTGCGGCTGTCGTAGCGACAGGGGGATGTGCCAAAGAACCGATTGAACCGATCGGGCCGAACAGAGGAAAAGCGTTAACGGGATACATGGCCGACGGGCCGGTTGCTTCGCGTTCGGCGTTGTGGGACAACCAGACGGCCAAACGGGTGGACCTCACATGGGTTGCAGGCGACGAAATCGGCGTTTTCGGCTCGCAGAGCGGCCGGAATACACTTTACAAGGCAGAAGAGGTTGCCGACGGTGGCAAGACGGCCCTATTCGCAACGGAAAGCACACCGGCCGAAGGGGAGTTTTTCGCCTACCACCCCTGGGCGGAGGAGGCAACCATGAACGGAGGTGTGATCGGTCTGTCAATGCCCGCCGTGCAGGTGTATACACAGATTGACGAGGTATCGCAACCCTACGCTCCGGCAAACATCATGGCGGGTAAGGGCGACAGCAAAAGCGGTATCGCTTTCCGCAATCTGTTTGCAGTCCTGCGGATCGGTTTCGCGCCCGAAAACGACGATGACGCCGTTAAAAAAGTTGAGTTTACCGACCTGTCGGGCAAACCCGTTTCGGGTGGCTTCACCGTGTCGTGGAACGGGGATATCCCCGAAACCGCCTTCCCCTCGACCGGATCGGGCGACGCCCTGAAGATCACATTGGATTGCGGCGACGGAGTGGCAACCGATGACGGGGTTTTGCGCTTCTTTATGATTGTTCCGGCGCGAGAGTATCCCGCCGGTTTCAAGGTAACATTTGTCATGGATAGCACCAGGGTGGAAAAAACCGTCGGCACTTCGGGAGGAAAGACGCTTCAACGCAACGGTGTATACAACATAGGCGATCTGCCTGAGAAGTACGAAGGGATCGAGTATACCCTGAAAAGAAACACCACTATCCTGACCGGCGACCGAATGGACGAGGTGGTCGGAATGAGGTACGAGGAGAGCAATGGACGTCTTTTCCTGACGGTCAACAAGGCGTTCAATCCGCAACAGGGCGAAAAGATCGTGATCAACGAAACTTCCGAAGCGCTTCCGAACGGTTTTGCGGGAGATATTATGCGGATTGACGGGTCGGACCTTCTTGAAGTTGAGTTGTGGCCTCTCCTTGAGCTCACCGATGTATTCGAGGAGCTATCCATCGGTGAACAGCCGATCTACAACGCAGACGGGACAATCAACGAAGAGGGCGGCGTGGCAGTTGATCTGGCCTCCTATATCACCGGAATCAAGACCATCAACGGCGAGATCGTGCCTTTTACCCGGTCGGGGTCGACCCTCAATATGTCCGTACCGGTGGATTTGCCACTGCTCACGCGCGCGAAAAGTTTCAATACATCCACCAATTTTCCCAACGTCAGCTACACCTTCAAGGGAGCGGATACCACTAACTTAACTGTAAAAGTGGGTGTTCAGTTGAGTATGGCGATGCACATCAGCGCTGAAGTATACGACGGCGAACTGCTCTATATCCACTCGCGGATTGACCCCACGGCGACGTACAATATAGAATTTGAAACGGCGCTGAACGGCAGTATTGGAGAGGAAGAGATCCCGCTGTTGGAGGTGCATTGCGCCGCTATCCCGGTGGGGCCGCTGCTGGTGGTCCCCTTCATCCGGATCAATGCGGTATTCGGCGCCGGTGGCAAGATTGCGCTGACCACAAAAATGGAGTACCGGCACGAGATGATGTCGGTGGGCTTCTCCTACACCCAAGGCAGTTTTTTGGCGCGTAGAAACATCGTAAAGAAGGAGCAGGAAAAGAAGAGCCCGTGGGACCTGGAAGGCAAGATACAGTTCGAGGGCAATGCCTCGTTCGGCGTAAAGACATACGTCGGCATGAAGATATGGGGGGTGCTGGAAGGCTACATAGACCTTGACACACGGCTCAAGGCGCTGGCCAATTTCAACTGGGACTTTGAAACGTGGGCAGAACCGGGTCACGGCAACGGCTCGTGGTACAATTCGGTAACGGGGTCGAAATTCGCCACGCAGTTCGAGGCGCAACTCGGAGTAGGGCTGTACATGATGCACGGATGGGTACACGGCGGACTGAACCTGGACCCGTTTGAATTCCCAATCTGGGAAGCCATGCTGCTGCCCCGCCTGGGGAATTTCGCCGTATCGACCCAAAACAACGGCGAGCTGAGTTTATCGGTAGACGTCAGGAACAACCTGCTATACGAAGTCGGGATCGGGGCAGATATCTATGAGTATAACAATACCGCCGCCAACCTGGGCCCGGTCTTGCAATCGATCAACATCGGCAAACACAAAGAGATGCCCGCAGGCTCCGGCGACAATGCCATTAAACTAACCGGGACAGGAAGCGGTACTTTTGAGCCGCTTAAGAGATACAGTGCATTTTTAACCGTGGAATTGCCCACCGGCGATAAAATAACGACCGGCTACTCTGCAGACTTCTCCGTGGAAATGCCCCAAATGAACGAATTCCGCCAAATACTGAAAGATGTTTATCTGTCGGCCGGCGGCACGGAGTGGAACGACAACCTCTTCACTATAGGTTTGGAGGGCTGTATATCACAGGTCGATTGGATGGATTTCGGCTACAATCTTCATAGCGACGGGATCCACAGTTTCAACGTCTCAATCAAGAATGCTCCCGGAACGGCGATAACCATTTCCAACCACCCGATAACCAACGGAGAATGGAGCCTGTATGGGAACGGGGCCGCCGGGATAGAAAAGATAGAGGTACAGAATGACCACCTGACATTTTGTAGTTTTTCCGGATTCCCGAATTTGCGTGAGGCCGACCTGTCGGGAGAACTGTTAAATGTGGGCGGCACCTTCAGATTGCCGGGCAGTCTGGAAAAACTGACCATCGGAAAAGCGAACGTGGAAAGTCTGCTCTTAGAGAATAGCGCTAACGCGCCGATTGTGCTTTCGCTCGACCTCTCCGGTAACGATAAGATAAAATCTATCGAGACCTCCTCTTCTTCCGTAAGCGCCATTGTGTTTTCCCCTGATTCATGGGGGAAGCTCGGCCAGGTCAATAAGATAGAATTGAAGGCTCCCAAAATTCCGTACACCACCCCGGTCACAATCGATCTTTCATCCAACGATATGATAGATATGCTCCTAATAGAAAATCGAGATAGTCATTATGATATTGTGCTGACCGGAAATCCCGGGCAGGATGTACAGTTTAAGTATACCAATCATACAGCGACCGCAGCAAATATTTCGATTACAAAGCTTGAGGGGATTATCAATATTTACGGCAATATGGAGAATATTACCATCTCAGAGTCACAGCAAAAAGAAGGGGAAATATACATCAACCACCTCTCTAACGAAAAGCGTATCGAATCTCTTTCTATATCGAACTGCGGGAGTACGAGTTTTTATTTCCATATGGCTAACATTCAGGTATTGAACGTGTCAGGGTGCGACAAGTTGACGTATTTAAATATATTAGGTAACCCGGCGCTGGGCGGCCCGATACCCGAATTTATGTGGCAAATAGCCGAACGGGGATACCATCCGGGGGTAGACTGGAGATATCGGTATGAGAAATCCGCAGGAGGGGAATGGACAGTAAGGGAAGACAAGGGATACGGCTATTACCTATACAACGGCGAACCCGGAAATGTTGATGATTTCCTTATCGACGAGTACATAAGAGTGAGGGGGTACAATTAACAGCTCTCAAATAACTTCGGTAAGAAATTTAAACAGACTCTGATTTTGTGACATATTGTGTATCATTCTGTGCAATTATACGTATATTTGCACAGAATCATACATATTACAGAGATGAAGCGACCGCTACTTCCGTCCCAAGAGAGGAGATTACAAGCCTTTGGAGAGAACCTCAAATATGCACGCTTGCGCCGCGACCTCTCTTCGGAGCAGGTTGCCGAGCGGGCAGGGATATCACGCTCTACGCTTATCAAAGTCGAAAAAGGCGATGAGAGTGTTGCATTAGGCTATTATTTTCGGGTGCTGGCGGTGCTGGGGCTTGACAAAGACCTGTTAGCGGTGGCCAAAGACGATGAACTCGGACGCGCCTTGCAGGACGCCAAACTGACCGTTAAGGAGCGGGCCTCTAAACGACGATGAACATGAATGTTAAAACAAACTCAACTGTAAATTTTCTTTTCCCTTAGATGGATAGAATGCCCCTATTATTATAAATGGATTTGGAGCGATTTTGTGAAACTGTCTGGTTGTGCCAAGGAAAAAATGCAGGTCTTTTTCTATAAATTCATCAAAGTATTTCTGCTTAACTTTTTTACACGCCAGATCTTCATTACCATCTGAGGATTTTAGACAATTCCAATATAATTGTCCAAGTTCCCAGTCCTCAATCATTAGTGTACGTTCTATGTTATCTTCCGTTGTGAATATGTATGAGAATTTATATGGTCGTATTTTTCCGACAAGGCAGGATAAGTTTTTACAGCAATGAGAACTTTCGTCAGAGCCATTTTACAGATTTTTAAATGTATACTTATTTTCAGATATAGACATGAGCTTATTGGCTACTCTGGTTCGATGGCATTGTGCTGGGTTTTTCTCAAAACAAGTAATAGCGACTCTTTTATATTGTGTAATAAATTCTTTTACTTGATTAATATATACATCCCGATTCACAAGAGTAGACCTCTCATATTTCTCAAATAATAGGTCGTAATCCTTCTGTGAACGTAAATTTTGTCTCTCTTTGGATTCTATACCCAAATGCGGTATATGTACATATAATATCCCCACTCCTCTACACGCTTGTTCCAATTGGCTTTTTGAGAAACCATATTTTTGGCTAAAAGCATTTTTACGGACATCGCACAGTACCTTAACATCATTAATAATTAATTTATTAATATATATCTCCAATGTTATACCTTCATATCCAATAGAGAATAATACAGGTTCAGTAAATGTGCGGATTCTTTTGTTAATTTCAGCAAGCTCTTTTTTTGACAGTATTTGTTCTGCTATAGAGCTTTTGGTTGCCCAAAAAGGATAGTTAGTGTATGTATGCCTTATAAGATCTGTTTGTGATAACTCGCCAAACTCATTCTTAACAGAG
>QMCD01000014.1_pt1 | contig 126775 bp, 203 predicted proteins | sample 1821841 | NCBI WGS metagenome assembly QMCD01 (sample SAMN01991225, study PRJNA193472) | Termite gut metagenome, whole genome shotgun sequencing project. | isolation source: worker | host: Macrotermes natalensis
GCCCGCGACGGCGTAGAAGTTGGTTACGGGGCCCACGGGGAAGTTTGCGCCGGAGGAGCCGCCAGCGCCTAGTCTGCTAATCATGCCGCACCTCCGAAAATCAAAATTTCAATCGGTATTTCGACGGTTGGCACCTCGCCGTCCGCCACGATGGTTATACTCCCATCGCCGACTGCCAAGAGATCGAGCATGGCGTTTCGCCGCGCTTCGCGTACGGCGCTGTCGCTGGTTTCGGGGTAGCCTACTTCGCGCTGGGTACGCCGGGCGTAACGCCCTCAAGCCCGGTTATCGTGACCGTATTGCCGTCCCACGCGTCCCCCGCAGCGGGGATTATGGCGGGGATGGTGGTGGCCGCAGGCGGTCTTTGCATCACAGATAGCAGTCCGTCCGAGTTTAGCGTGGCGACGCCGTTGGGCTGGGCTTTTTCGGATTTTATTTCGTAAATGTCGATTCGAAGAGCGTCTAAATCATCCGATACATTGCTAAGACCAACAGCATCGGCATTTAAGTCAGCCCATTCTTTATCGCCTCTAAAATATTGAGCTGTTGTTCCAACCTCAATTGTCGGTTCAGCATCTACATCTGATGCCGTTATTTCGTCAATCAACGCTTTCATCTCAACTTTTAGAGCGGCTAGATCAACCACATCGGGGATCTTTGCCCACGTATAAACAGATGAATTGACTTTGTTGCAAATATAGAAACGTTCTTTACCAAGAGTTGTATCCAAATAAAGCTGTCCGACTTTGCCTTCGGTTGTCGCAGTCGGTGAGCCTGAACCCGATATTACTGGGAGACCGGAAGCAAAATCTTCAAGCTCGTTCCAAACATGAATGCCATCCCCAAATTTAATATTGCCTTTTGGAGTCGCTCGCCCTATTGCTTTAGCGGGAAGAATTGTCGTAGTATCTGCTTGCCACTCAACCTCTGTTTTTTCAACGATTGTTAATTTGGTTGTATTTGATTCTTGCAACTCAGTTATTAGTTTATCAGCCAGATTCGATGTGCTATTGGCAGAAGGCCCTGTAATTGAATTAACATAAGCAGCGGTATTATCTGGTCGATCCTCTCCAGTAGGCTCCCATAGAGGAAAACCTAACGGAGTTCTTTCTTTTGGTTCATTAATTGTAAATCACCTCTCACATGTCAACTTCTTCAAAAGTGATCTCTTGTAGTGTTTTTGTGATGAATTCATCCCAAGGCATGTCCATTAAGGTGCCAAGAGTAACGGGGCGAACAACCATAGCACTTAGCCTGGAATTATCAACTTCGGTATGCTTTAATTTGGCGAACAATTTCTGTGAAGCCTTGATCTGACTTATATCTCGTTCGATATGGCGTAGCTTGGCCTCCATCATGACTCTGGCGTTAACACTTGCCTTGGTATGCTCGACGTGATGAAAGCCAAAAGGAAACCGTAGCCCCGTGCTTATCACGCCCTTCTCAATTGTTTTCCCAACAAGACGAGCGTATAGTTTTACAAATGCTCTTAGTTTGCTTCTGGTGTATTCTAGATGGCGAATTGAGAATTTTATACCCTGAGTAAATCTGTCAAGGTAAACCTTAATGCGCGGTACTCTCATCGCCAATTAAACCGGATTGGTGCTCTCTAAGATAATTTCACCGCTGTTAATCCAGATCTGACTTTCAGCAATAATAGGACGTGGACGACTCAATTCACCGTAGTACATCGCGGCACCGCCTTCAGCGACATCCGTAATAAACCAATAGGTTACATTTGGATCTGTGGAAGATCCACTCGTAAAGGGATCGAACATCAATTGTGCCTTATTTGTTTTAACAAAGCCAGTTGATACCTGCCACGTATCTTCATTGTTATTAAATTCCATCCTTGCGTAGCCTGTTGAAGCAGCGGGCTCAGTAAACCCCGTGCCATTACTGGTTATTGGCGTATACGACAACCCAAGACGAAGTGAAGCAGGGGGGTCGTAGGGTATTCTTCCGAATATGTGATTTAACACCCTAGCCGCTTGAAAATCCGAAATCATGTATTGCCCTCCTAGTTTGATATGATGGATTAGGCAATGCGTGAGAATATGATAGTAATATTCTTGTACGGACGTGACACATTGCCTTGGGGATCGATTATTGTGAGCTCGGTATTATAAGCTCCATCGAAGTTGTTTGTATCATCGGTGCCGATGCGCACCGTTGCTAAATTAGCTTGATTTGCGTCAATTTCTATTTCACCGGCATTTTGACTGGATTTGGTGATTAATGGAATGTTGTTATAGCCGTATTCGGCCATACGCCATTCGACGATGGTGCCGGGTGTCTGTAGATCAACTGGCGTTTCGTCTAATAAAAAGACCTCGAATTCGAGGTCGTACATGTGGCCAGCGATTACTTCTATGTCTTCGCCTGTGACGAAGAGTTTGTTCCCACAGCTCAATTAGACACCACCAGCCTTTCGTACATTTTCTTTAGTTCGTCAATTTCGGATCGCATCGAATCGACCATCGATGATAATGTATTTATTTGGGATTGTTGATCAGCGGATGTCCGCTTGAGTTCTACGTTCTCTTTTTGGAGCTTTGTGTTCTTGCGAGATAGGGTATAGATTCGCTTGTCTTGATCGTCAAGGCGCTTGTGTGTGATCTGAGCATCTGCGGTCAAAAGAGCCGTAACATTTGGATACTGAACAGAAGACGGCGTACCATCCGAGTCATATGCAGTAATCTCTTGACAAACTTCACTGACCTCTTCTGCAATGAAACCAACCAATCTAGGAGTATCAGCTTCTTGATTCATGTACCTAAAATAGACCGGTTTGAGTCTATCAAGAATCCTGACGCACTCTTCGCCTATGTCGGCAAAGTCTTTCTTAGCACTACGCTTTGAAGTCGATATTCCGAGAGAATATGCACCATCTCGCTGCACCCAAATCGCACTTGGGCCAGAGCCTGTAGGCGGATTCATCCAAAAACGAACTTGGTCTTGAGAGCCATTTAACCTAATGCCTGCATTGGTGATTGTTATTAAACCCAACGTAATAGTTGTGCCGCTATATTGATTGTAGGAAATAGAAAACGTACCATTACCCATTTGAATTTCGTTAGGCCTGATCGTTACGAGTCCACTACCAAAGCTAATACTGCCAGGAGTGATTTCCGCAGAGGTCTGACCGTATTCATTAACGCCTAGTCTTATATACTGGGTTCCTGTCAAATAAGTAAAAGTACCGTATGCCCCATCAAGCTCCTTAACCTTTAAGGCTCCAACATTAATTCTCGCCGCATCAATCGTTCCAGATGTTATTCTACTAGCATCTATCTCAATCGCTTTTAGATAAGCTGCTGTTAAGGAGTTCGCTTCGATATTTCCCGTTGCTGATTCAATCTCAGTAAAATACGCCTTCCTTGCAAACAGATAACCGTTAATATCGACTCCGAAATTCTCCCCTGCCTTGAAGACAATATTGTTTCGATTTGCGTTGAGTATTCTAGCCGCGATCCCTGGCACACCAAGATAGATTGCGTTCCCGTTATAAGACAACCCTCCGCCTTCTAGAACGGGCTGAATTGTCCAGTTACCGATTTTACCGCCTTGCTCGGCAGTGATGATACCCTTAATTACAAGATTTCCGTCACCATCAACGTAGAATTTGTCTTCAATTGCACCCGTTGAAGCATTAGGTGCCTGTATTTTGATGCCTTCAGTCGGATTGATGATGATCTTCATTTTTCCGTTTGTGGACGTAAAAACCATCGAAGCATTCTCCAACCTCGCTCCATTACCATCAAACACAAATTTGTTCTGCAAATTTGGGTCTCCGTTATCGTTTGTGATAACGAGGGTTTCGCCTGCGAGGAGCTTGCCTATGATGGCGTCTGCGATTAGACCGTAGACCCAGTTGGGGGCGTCTTCGGTGCCGAGGTTGATTTTTCCGAGGGCTAAGCGGCAGTTTTGCCAGTTATCCGAAGTAAAGACGAGAAGATTGTTAAGAATTTTGAGCTGCTCATCGCTGTAGTATCCTGTCAAGTTACCATTAGGATCACGAAGCGCCATGCGCCCGAGTAAGCCGTGTTCATCCAAGACCATGTTTTGATCTTTACCAGCTAATATATGATTCTTGGCAGCGTCAAGACCGTTGTCAATTAGATTACGAATCCAACTGATTGTTCCGTCGCGTTGCGGCGCAATTAAGTCGCTTAGTTCTGAACTGATAGTTGAGCTAACCTTAGCAACCTCATCATTAATGTCTTTCCATGTAAACTGCGCGGATTGAAGCCTAAACCGATTGCCGAATATCATCTTGAACTCATCTGGCTCTGTCCAATTTATATCGATTTCAAGAAGTAGAGGAGTGACCCAATCATCCTCGGAGATTTCGGCATAGATTGTTTGACCAAGCTTTGTGCTTCGTATGAGCCCTTCGTATTCGGGATTGAACATGTAATTTACTGCATCAAGCTCAAATTCGAAAGTGGGCTGAGCTACTCTGTCTAAATAGCTCTTGCCCTGTTTCATTAGCTCTAACCCAATCTCTTGAATCTCAGGATAAGTCATTAGGTCGGTAATTACGACATATTCGTTTGTATAGTCCACTCCAAAAATGAACTTTTCTAACTCTGTTCGTTGTTCAAGGGTAAAGTTATTCGGAATGGATAGTGCATCGCTTTGCGACATCCGCGTCGATTCTAAATCAGCTATCTGAGCTTCTTTAGCGGTAATGGCTGAGTTCTGTGCGACCACTACCTTCTCGCAAGCGTAAATATTGACTATTGCCGGAACAATACCACGATCATTAAGAGTAACCTGTTCAAGATACGGTGAAGCAAGAGGGAAGGCAGGATATGCAGTCGCGGCAAGTATTGTCGCTCTTAACGACTCAATGCTGGTTGCGTTAATTGCAGCTTTCCAAGCCGTTGTTGCTTGATTCGAAGAAAATGCTAAAGTATATGTTTGCCAAGCATCCCGAACCTGCTTACCGCTCTCTAAAATGAACTCAATCTTAGCGAGATCACTCTTAAGTGTCAGCAATTCCGAATTGCTTGTTTTCAAAGCCGTTAAAATATCTGCATATTCCTGAGTAGCGGCGTCTATCTTTGCTTGCCACGCTTGAACAGCTTCCCAGAGTTCGGGAGACATCATGTCTTTGACGTATTCAAAATTATAGATGGTCGGAGTCCCGAGCGGATTAACCGAACGAATACTGAATTCACCAGCGCCATAACAAGAGACTGCCGTAACGGGTTTATCTTGAGTGTCCCGGATTCTGATTTCTTTCATGATGGTGTCATAACGGAAGGGAACGCCGGAATCCAACACTGTCTCTTCAGCCGTACAAATGTTGATCGTCATCTTTTCGTTATCGAAAAGCACGAGGCACTCGTATGCTTTAGCGACATCATCTGTAAGGAAAGCGAAGATATTTGTATCGGGCATCTCGAACGTCCTAGCCATGCTATAGAAGGTCGGATTGACATAACCGAGCTTCCACGTCAGAGAATCTTTGAGCAGCTCATACAACAATGTGCCTTCGGGCTCTGCTGGATTGTAGAGAATATACGTACCAGCGGCCAAGTTGGTTTGTTTAAACGTCAGAAACGAATCGAAGGACATGCAGCTGATTTGCTTTCTGGGCGTTGTACCGCTAGATACCAATTCCGTATCCAAGATTCTAAACCAACCGAAATTCTCTTGGTGAATAAGTCGATCCTTTATCAATAGGTCAAAGAAATGATGACACTCTGGCGTATCGTCTACGTAGAAGTTCATCTCACTGACCGCATTGAAACGAAGAACAGCTCTGTAGTTTTTTGGTTCAGATATCGTATGAAGTTGCCGTAGACTAGGATTCGCTAACGTAAGGGTCGGTATTTCGTATCGATTAAAACTGTCGAAGTGTTGCTCCATAAACGTTAACCTCCCATCCTAACGAAACTGTATGGCGTTATAATTATGCTTGTCGCACCCGCCGAACATAAGAGCATGTTGGGGCCGCGTACTAGACGTAGATATTTCTTATTGAAATTGCCCATGCGCATTAAACCCGTTGACGAGATGAGCTCGCCCGAGCGTTTAACTGTGATTTTTTCTCCTGCTTGAAGATCAGTGAATTCTGTAGTGCGGTTGTTGTCCTTTTGATTTGTGATTGAGAAAGCACCCGCAGATTCCATGGTAAATTCGAACTGAGGATAGTTGTAATCATTGTCCTGCGACATATTGTTGTAAGTGACCGTGCGTCCACCAGTAATGTCAAAGGGCGTTGAGCGTAGGTTGCGCCAACAACCTCCACTGTCGCAGATTACATGCACTTGAATTCCCACGAAATCATTTACTACGATATCCTCTGGATCATTCATGATGACGTTAAAATGGAAATCTTCGTAGTCGGGATGCTGGATAACCAGAGGCTTATATGTGAGCTGGCCGCAGAGCCAAGACTTTATCGCGGTGAATATGCGCGGATGGATATACTGATTGTTGTTTTGATTGTCTGGCATGTATACAATTTCTAAATCGAATTCAAGCGGTGCGCCCGGAGTCGAACTTAGAAGGCTCCAACGCTGACTTCTCGGGGCCTTATCAGTTACTAGATCGTGCGAGGAGCCACCAGGGAAACGGAAGTTAGATGTTTCGAAGTCTACGATTTTGAGACCTTCGGTTTGCGATGCTTTGCCAGCGAAGGTAAAGTTTAAACCTGCGTATGCTATAGGGTGACACCTCCTTTTTGTAAATTGACAAAACCTCCCGAATATGATCTAATGTTTAGACAATATATGGGAGGTCTCTATGAATACTTATAAATTATCTCTTGAAGAGATGAAAAGGATCGCTCATGAATGCACCATGAGATATATACACGCAATGACTACTCAGGCCACGCCGTCTAAGGATGTCGTAGCGGATTACTTAAAGCATTACAATTCTTTCATGAGCGAGCTTGAAAAGCAGAACAACGCTCTATCGTGACTCTACAATCGAAACGGATAGTTTCAGGATGTCGTTGATGAACTCGTTCTGAGAGTATTCTTGTTTCAACTTCTCCGCGTGATCGTAGGAAAACGCAGGAATAGAAAAGATGGTGTTAAACTTCCCAAGGTCGTAACTAAAACGACCAATAAGCACTAAATGCGTTACGTGCCTGTTATCCATTAAATCTCCTTGTTAATTAATTCGAGGGCCCTCCAATCGGAGAGCCCTCTATATGTTAATTGCTATCTGTAGCAGATAGCTCGGCGGGGAAGGGGTTAGTATTTTTGACTAGGCGAGAAGCCGCGTCCGGTTTGCGTGAGTTTGTTCATGGTGCGGAACATCCGGCTTTCGGCCTTAGCGATGATACTATCGGTAATCTTCTCTACCGTAGCTGATTCCACCCCATACAAGTTGTTCGTCATCTGCAACGTTAAACCAGTTCCTCCACCTCCAGCTCCCGCCAACGCAACGCTCGCGCCTCGCATGAGTGAATCTACCTTATTGCTGATAACGTCGAGCATCTGCCTGAATGGGCTCGGCGCAACGCTATTGTTCAGGATGTCCGGAGCGTTTGAACCGAAGAGAAGTTTTTCGCGGGGAGTTAGGATTGCGTCGTTGCCGAGGAGGGGGACGATGTTGGATTGGGGGGAGGAGACGGATTTATCGACCGGAATGACAGGCTCCCCAATTTGCATCCGAGCCATAACCTCGTCGCTTTTTAGCCCGAATGCCTCCTGGTTCTTTTTAAGTTCGGACTTGGAGATCCCTTCGCCTACGATACCGCCTTTATGATAGGTGGGGAAGGAGATCCCGTATTTCCTCATCTCTGCTTCAGTGAGCGGGCCAAGTATACCATCAATTTGAAGCTGGGAACCCAATGAGTTGAGATATCTTTGGAGGCTGCTTATTGTCTCCCGACCTAGCTTATTATCGATCCCGTACTTCGGAAGGTCAAAGCCCTGACCAACGAGATGCGTTTGCAGGTCTCGTACCGAGGCAAAAGCTTGCTGGAAAGAGGAGACGACCTGCTGGGCTGCTGACTGAGCTTGCTGGATGAGGATGCCGAAACGGCTGGCAAGGCTCATAACATATGCGTCTGTGCCGTTCTCAAGCATGGTGACGAAGTTGTTGTGAGACAGCTCCATGTTGTCGAGCATGTTCTGATGACTCTGGTCGAGGTATTCTTGTTGTTCGTCGAATTTCTTCTTCGTATGTGAAATATGGTCGTCCAGAGCTTTTTTCTCAGCATCCAAATTGGCCTCATGGCGGGAAAGGTCGTCGTCCAAAGCTTGCTTTTCGAGAGTAGCCTTTCGGTCGTAAGCTAAATCAGCAAGCTTCTTCAGCTCATCTTCGAGTTCAACTTCGAGCTCCAAACGCATCGCGTTGGCCTTAGCACTATCATCTCCTGAAAGAGCAGTGATTTGGGCGCGAAGCTTTGCGATTGCCTGTTCGCTCTCTTCGACTTGGTCATTATATGTTTTTTCGTCACCAGCTCTATCGATAGCTAATTTTCTGGCCTCTACTATCGCTCGATACCCGTCGAGCTGCTGATCGATGAGATCCAGCTGCTTCTCTAAATATTCGATCTCAGCCTCATGAGCCTTTTCACGAGCCTTCTGAGCGGCTTCGAAATCACGTTCTCTTTGATCCCGCTCACGGTCGTACTGATCCTTAGCGTCATCGATGAGGAGTTGCCGGATTTTGTCAATATAATCGCGGCGCATATCTTCGAGCTCTTCGTAATAATCGCTGTTCAGAGAAAGACCCTTCGCTATATGTGCCCGCATCTCGTTCTCAATGTCGTGAAGAGCGCCTTTGTAATAACCTACCTGCGCATTGATATTACCCTTGTGATCTTCAGCAAGATCGTCGTAGTCGTTGATATGCTTCTTGAAGATATCGCGACGGCCTTCAAGTACCTCTTCCTCGTTCTCGCTAAATTCTTCAAGATACTTGGGGATTCCGCCGAAGGTCTTTTTATAGTCGGCTTCGAGCTCATCGAGGTATTGTTGCTGGTCGATTATATCGGTGGCGAGCAGATGTTGACGTTGGCGCTTGCGTTCTTCGAAGGCTTTGGTTACTGGGTCTTCGCCAGAGGATTTGGAGCCGCCAGAGCTGGCACCCAATGTAGGAAAGTCAATCTCTAACTCAATTGGTTCCGGATCGCCGTTTATAGCTTCTCTAATCTTATCATTGATTGTTTTAAGAGCATCGCTCGCTCCGCTGAAATGACCACCTTTGATAAGCTTTTCTTTTTGAGCAATCAAATCCATTATTACCAGAGCCTGTTTAGCTCCGTAATAGACTTGTAGCCAACCCTCGGCTTCAGCAGTCAATGCGGTCGTTAAGCCTTCGCATATTCCAACGGCTTCTATTTTTGTCTTAGCAAGTTGTTGTTCAACGGCGAGAGCCGCATTCTTAACGCCCATGCTTTCAAGATCGATTATAATCTGCTGTCTCTGAGATTCCGTCAATTCTTCAGTGCAGATAGAAGTCTGTAGATATGCCTCTGCGATATCTCTTAATGTTGTCTCGACGGCATCCATGTCTCCGGCTTTGAATGCTGCCTGCAAAGCGAGAAGCTGTTCTTCGGTTGCTCCCACTTTATCCTTGAGGCTCTCCATTGTCGAAGCTGCGGCAGCGCCATTTTCACTGATTTCTTCGAACGCCGTACCAATGACCTTAAAACCATCAATCAGTCCAGAAACAGTGAATTCCTCGAATATCTTGGCTACGCCTTCCGCAGCCGCAGTATACTTCTCGAATTCCTCTGCCCGCAAATCTGCATTCGATATAGCTTCGATTTCCGCTCGCCATTGCGCTAGATTCTCTTCAATCCTAGATTTCTCAAATTCCTTTTCGGTCTCTGATTGAGCGTTACGCCAACCCTTTGTCATCGCAGTGATATCGGTTATTATCGAAAACCCTTCGAGGGTTTTTGTTGTCCGTTTGGCGTAAGCATCATACTCTTTAAAGGCATCGCTCCGCAGTTTAGCGTCAGGAATGGCCTCAATGGATTCGCGCCAGCTTTCAAGGATGCTTTCGATATTCGATTTCTCGAAATCTTTTTCGGTATCAGATTGAGCATTGCGCCACGCAACAGTTGCCGTAGTGAGCTCGTCAATATTTTTGGAAAAGCCAGAGGTGGAGGGGGAGGAGGGCTTCGAATACATCTCGCTCAAACTACCGAAGACATCTACTGCCCTTGTCTGACCTTCAGTAGCGTCAGAGAGTGCCTTGTCTACTGCGTAGTACGATGAGGCTAATTCAGCGGAGCCTTCACCTGTTGCTTTGAATTCGTTGCGCAGTTCTTGGAATGCGCTGATCTGATCTTGAAGGGCTTTGTCATTATTGATAGTATCATAGAAGCCTTGAAAATCAGTGCTGAAACTATCCAGAGCAGCATCGATGGCAACCTTGTCGTTACCCAAAGTTCTGAGATTTTGAATGAAGTCATCGACATATTCTTGAGACGCATTTGTGGCTATATTCTTTGCAATGCCGTCATCAACAGTCTTGAGGACATTATTAACCTGAGTTTGCAGCTCCTCAGTCAAGCCTACTTCGTCAATCTCAATGTTGGGATTAGTGATTGATCCGCCCGAAGCCCCAAACGCTGAAATTCTATTCTCAGGCGCATGAACAAACCCCTTGGCCCGTTCACGACTCAATTCTAATTCATCAGCCGCAGCGGCTGCTTCGCGGGCATCGGCTAGCTTGTACAGCTCAGCGATAAGCCTTTGAACAGCCTCTGTGTCAAGATCGTATTTGCCTGTTATAGTATCTAAAGAAATACCAACAGCTTCTAGGCTAAGTCCTTCTGTTGCAAGAATGCCTGCAAGTTGTTCGTGAAGGTCGTTAAATTCAACTTGATCTTCTACAGAAAGGTTCTTAGATTTGGAGAGCTCTTGATACCTCTTCACTATTGAAGAGACTTCTCCAGCTTGCTTGCGATAAGAGCTTGCCTCTTCCTCAAGTGCAGTTATATTTTCTTGAATTCGCTTTGTCTCTGCGGATTTCCAGCCGACGAGAGAAGATATCAAAGGAATTACGCCGCCCACAGCAGCGCCAATCAATGTCCCACCCGGAATTGGCACCATACTACCTATTAACGCGCCAGACAGAGCACTTGTAAATGCGCCGCCGATTCCGCTTGCTAAAGCTTCACCAATGTTTTCGGCTTCCTGTGATTGACTATAGTTGCCTAAAACACTTGCCGCCGTTGAAAACGCCGCCATCGCCCACATAGTCCCTGTAGAAATACCAGACTTAAGAGCAGTACCTTTGATGTCTTTTTCGAGAATTTCCAGTCTTGATTTTTCGTTTGCTAGTTGGTTTTCTTTTTCTACGAGATTTTGCTCTCGTAATGCCGAAGACTCCTCATCTAGAATCAGAACTGATTTCCTACGAGTCGCAATTTCGGCTTCAAGAAGAGTAATAGTTTCTTTGGTCGTAGCAATAGCGTTTATCTTTTCAGCAGTTTCTTGACTGACTGCCGCACTAACACCCTGAGTGGCCAGCGCCTCCTTCGTCTGCGCTATTGTCAATCCCTCGGAGCCATTAACAGATTGCTGCTCGATTAAAAATTGAAGTTTCTGTTCTGATCCGAGTTTTCGGACAGAGTCTGCGTATTTCTTAACATCTTGATCAGCCTTGTTATATGCAAGACTTATCTCGCGTAAGCTACCCATATTCTTCGGGATATTCTAAATTGATTAGCGACAGTTGTGATATCGCACTGGATAATTAGGTAGTTACAGAGTTATAACTTCAATAATTTGTGGAACTAATTGCCCTGTTAATCTGTTCCATAATAGCTTAACTTTAGTAATTTGACCACATTGAGCAATAATCTTAGCTTTACTCATGTTAAGTTTGAAAGACACTTCAGATGTTCTGTCAATAGGTATTTCAACATAACCCCCTTTAGCAACAGAACAATATTCTACACCATCAACGTAAACCGTAACTGAAGGGTTGATTAAAAAGTGTTGGGTATAACCATAGACAACAATCTTGCTCTCAACTGACCGAGGTGCAATCGGACATCCACACCCAATACACGCTGCCGCCTTATCGGATACTTCTTTACCGCACTCGGGACATCTTATTAGAGCCATAATCGAATCCACCTAAACGAGATTTTCCATTATTAGAGTAAGCTTCTGCAAATGGTTTTTCACATAGCCAATTAGTTCAGCAAAGAAAACCGGATCAAGGTATCCAATTACTCGATACTTGGTGAGTTCCTCTTTGAAGAAATAAAGTTGATCGGCTTTTGTATATCCATCTCTTGCATTGCCACTAAAGAGGGTGGATTTATCATGAGCAATCTCAACATTGCCTGGATAACTAAGCTTTTTAGCGCGATGCTCTTCACTCTTAAAAGACGACATAACATTGCCAATCAAGTCATAATCGAAACCTTCAATTTGACCAGATTGGCTGTTAATAACTACAAATGTGTGTCTATCTAGAACTTGTCCATTATGCCTGTATTCTTCGACCAGAATTAGATCGCCAGGTTTACACATACGAGAAGCCCCAAACGCTAAATAATCTTTTACGGTTTATCTACTTTACCAAATAACAATACCATTTTTTTGCCGCTCACAACATCATCGTCCCATTTCATCGGAACAATGTCAGATAACGCTTCTTCGGAAGAAATAACCCTATACTCGGTTTTTGAAAGTAAGGCTTGAACATCGAGTGCCGAAAGCCCAATTTCGGATGCCGAAAGCCCAATTTCGGATCGCTCTATAACCGCGTTCATGTCGTCAGCCTCCTTAGAATGATTATCCATTACGCTCACCGCCTTCAAGTATTAGTATACCCGAAGGAGAAACCTGCTTCCACCCATTAATTATAGCACAAATGGGAAAGTATTGTCAAGATTTAGCGAAAAAAACACAAGACAGTTTAAAATACAAGATTATACTGCTAATCATGCGAAGCGATGATTAATGGTCTTAGCTTCAAGCTTCTCGACATACTCGGTCATCGAGTAACCGCAGCCCGGACAGGTGTGTGCGGAGTCAAAGATTTCTCGCAGGCATTCAGGGCATTTTATAAAAGCCATGTTATACCTCGTCTTTATCAACGAAAGCCACCCGTAAGTGGCTCCCAGGTAAATTAATTGTCCTCGTTCCGTGGCTGAATGCACGCCGTAGCGTACACCCGTTAAAACAATCACGACGGTGTCGCTCCCGAATAAACATTCTCAACAGATTCCATGGCTAGCAGAATCTGCGGATATAACACCTCGTAATTTTCTTCAAGAACCCTTCTGTTGGCTTCCGGAAGATCGTAAGCCGCATCATCATTCGGTTGTAGTTTTCTATTTGCTAAAGCACGCTGACGAATATCAGACAACGAAGGTCGCTTACCGAATTCTGTATTTATCATGCTTCGCCCTCATTTCATTTCGCATATCATCTAAAAGCTTACCTAAATCAATCGGACATGCAGCCGAGCCCATATAAGTCTTTAGGATTGCCTTCTTGTCTCTTGTTAGCCCATTGGTTGTTCGCTTAATCTTGGTCAGAAGAATTCACCTCATTATGCTCAGGACATTCTATAGTTTCAAACTCATCGACATACATATCCCATGCGTGATCGTAAAGCCTCCCGGTTTCGGGATATATAGAGACACTCCAAGTAGACGGTTCATCATCATCGAAATTCTCAGGCCCAACCTCTTTCCCAAGTTCCGCAAACATCGTTCGCCAATCTCTCTTTGGAACCAAACGACCTTCGCGGATGAGGTTCATTTCGATGCAAGAATGCTTTAGAGACTCGGTAGGGGAGTGGGGACGCTGAGCCATTGCAGTCAAATCAACCGCTTCTTTATGTAGCAAGGCAATCACAACTCATTTCCACTTGGCGCAGTTGCAAGCGCCTTTTTTATAGATGACTTATCTGTAGAAATCACGTCATTCTTGTGAATGGCATTATACAATGCGTCAACATCCACACAATACTCCGGACGAAATCCATCAAGCTCAAAACTATCTAAATATGCTTGAGCTTCTTTGACAAGTCGATTCAGATTTTTCTGAATAAAATTTCTTGTAGTTATTGCGCTCTTATTATTATCAGGATAGATATATTTTGAAAAGTATTCACTTATTACGGGAAACATCTTTATAAAATGCAAACCGTGAACATTGTGTTGCTTCGTCTCTTTTCGAGGGGGTAACGAAAAGTATTCAGTTTTGTCCCTATACCCAGCTATGTTACTTCTAAAGGGGATCGCGAAATCTTGATTCTTTCCTCGATACTTGAGCTTTAAGACAATCACATAAGGACGATGGTTGCCGTGTTCCTTGTTAGGAAGCAACTCCGGATCAACGCTATTAAGATCAAATTCAGAGAAGAAGTCATCACGAATGGATACTATGCGTAAAGCACTCATCGAAAACCAACCTGCTTTTGTTTAAAATATAATCCCCTGCTTGAAGCAAGGGATTATTGTGCAATATTCTACGCTTTCGCACCCCGTTACACGCGGAAGCAAACCTACAGATGTGCAATATTCTACGCTAATGCCCTCCGTTGCACACGGAGATAAACCTACAAGTGTGCAATATTCGAGCCGTTGCACGCGGCAACACCTTTAACTGACTATATTGTACCCGATCCAAAGACCAATGTCAACAAGCATTTTCCAGCTCGATGAATATTTTATCCATGATCAATACATTATATGCGGCTAAAATGGTTTTAGTAACAAAAGGACGCCGATTCCTCAGCACCCGAACCCGAACAGAAGTTCGGTCGGCCTTACGGCCATAAAAGGCGGATAGCAGGTTGGTTCTCACTACCCCAACCAGGTCATGTCCTGTGAATATTTAGTTTCCCTAATTGCTTAGGTTCCCCACAGGCAGAGATGGCGTGGCTATCCATACACACCAAGCCACAGTCATACTACGGTAATTGGTTCTTATAACAAGGAGCTGCAAGCCCGTAGACCTACTCGCTCCCCGTTAATGACTGGGTTTTCGCTGTCCGCCAGCTACCGACACATTCGTTCGGCAAGAACACAGGTTTTGGGCTCCCTGCGAGCTACCAACACATTCGTCTGGCAAGCATTTCGGATTCTTAAAGGTGCCAGCCCACCATCCGCCGTAGTTTAGCTACGACAATAAAAGTATATTCCAAAAGCAAAGAAATGTCAATGATTATGCTGCTTTATCAACATGATATTGTAGCAAGATTTATCCATTTCCTGATAGGGCACAGTCAAGTTCTGCTTTAAGCGAATAACGCCATCTTCCACCTCATAGTTGAAAGAATGATAATTATCTAACACACCATCCAATTTAATATAATGCATTATCAAATGCTCACACTTGGAAGGTTCGTTTATAATATCGCTCTCCCAAAGGTATAGTATCTCAACTCCTTCTTTATTCTTCATATATGTGTGCTTACTTTTGTCGCGAGTAATTGCCTTGTATGTCTTCTCATGCATCCTAGTGCCAAGAGGATATCGGTTGATGTTAAAGTGCCAGTAATCACCCATAACCTCGATGCATAAATTTGTATCCAGTAAATAATTATCTATGTAATAATGCCTAAACAAGCGCTCGCGTTCGTAAGCTATGCCTAGCCTATCTAACCACTCATCGACAAGAAGCTGTGGTTTTGAATTACGTGTCGCCATATTTAACGATTGGGCTTGATCAATGTTAAGTATGTATTGATTAGCGCATTCATCACAACAACAAGTTCTCCTCTGTCCAACTATCCGAGTAAATTCACTCCCGCAGTTGATACATCGCTTCGTTTCGGTTGCCAAGTCATAAACTTCTTTATCTTCGGTGATTGAAGCGTAGATATCTTCTAGTTCTTGTTCGGTTTCATGATGTATAAACTGGCTAATATATTTACGATATTCAGCAAAACACTCTTGGCCACAAAAATGAGTAAGACCCCTCTTGTTTCTTATTGTATTTCCGCAATACAAGCACCTCGTCGGTTTGTGTATTGTTCTTGACTCATAATAGCACTCTCGCGAGCAGCATGCTTGATCACTCACACAGTCGCGAACTTCGAATTTCTTGCCACAAACAACGCAGATATTAATTTGTCGTTTTCGAGTCAATTTATGAGAACACTCTATGCTGCATGTAAGATGTTTTAATACGCCGATATCTTTTTGATGTAAATCTCTAGCGCTAACCTTAATTGGTGCATTACAACATTCGCAGAAATGATCTATATCTTTTATCCTTTTCTTATTTGCGTTTGCAGAATAACATTCTCGGGAGCAAAATTTTCTTTCTTTTGACTTAGGCATGAACTCTTTTCCGCAATAGACACATGGGACTGAAACTCGTTTTGTCCTAGCTTTACTATTACAGTCTTTGCTACCACAAGTAATATGCTTAATGCCCCCATTTTCTTTTCGATTTAACTTGCCCGGATATATTTCTATATCTTTTCCACATATGTCGCATTTGTATGGTATAAGACTATTCCCTCTTTTTGAATCATAGCCGCATTGTTTTGAACAAAATCGCTGTTGAGCAACATAGGAATGAAATAACTTCCCACAGAATTCGCAAGTCTTTTCAATTAAGGCATTTTTTACTTTGCGTCTACATTCTTTGCTACAAGTTAAAGTCTTGATTTTGCCAGATTCCTTATCTTTTAGCTTATAGGGATAGACATACATTTCTTTTCCACAACAATCACAATTATAAAGAACTTTATTGCTTCTGGATTTACTCAAACACTCATGAGAACAATACTTGCTTGCCTCAAACTGAGATTTATTAACATAATAAGACTTACCGCAAAGCTCACAAACCTTATTCTCTGAAGTCTTTGCCTGTTCTGAGCGCATCTTATACGAGCACTCCTTACAACAGCAAATAGATTTGCGTCTACCGTCTTCCTTCTCCTTAATCACATACGGAAAACACTCAAATTCTTTGTTACAACAATCACAACGATACAACATAACTATAGCAACTCCTTAATATGATTTATTTGATCGCTTTTCTTCTGGCTCGCATAGAAAAATAGAAGTCTAACGATTCTTGTAAATCGTCCGACCTCTCAAACAGCCAATTTTCTTTTCCACGATCATTTATGTAGCTCTCTTTTTCAAAACCAAGAGCATAAAGAAAACGCATTAACCTCACGGTCGTTGCGTTAAACTTTTCAGTATTCAATTTTCCGCTCCTTAAATACGTATGGTGGTGTATAACGCACCTTGCCGTGCGCTCAATTTTGGGTCATACTTTTTGAACAATGCGATTTGCCGCATTATCCAAGAGGATTGTGACCTCCGAACGTGTGCCATATTTCGCTTACGAAACTTAGGCGATTCGCTGCTGATATGATTTTTGCTCCGCATACTATACAAGAGAGCGTAAGATTTGACTTTTGATCTCATCTCAAACAACGTGTTTTCATGCATCTGGTAGCTTGCCATTTCTGACTACTACTACAGCCCCGTTGTTGTTTCATCAATCCCAGTTCAGCATACACCAGACTGAAGAGCGTGTGTTTACAATAAGCTCACAACTTCTTATTGAACGCCCCAATTAGCCCCCCTCTGATTATTTAAAGACACCAGAGTACACACATTAGCAGTCAGAGCGTATTCTGCCTCTATGATATGTGCGGCAATATCCTTCGAAACCCGATATTTTGGGTCTACCAATGTCTTTGAAGAATTGAACGAAAGCACCACCCATCTGAGTGGCTGTTACAGATTTGATTGCGACTCCAAAAGCAAGCATAGCCGCTGTCATTCCTGCTAAATTGCCCACAACAGGAAGAGAAATGAAATCACCTATACCATCAATTAACGCGCTTAATCCCGTAAGTCCGTTTCTCGCCCAATCGAGATCAACCGCCTTAGCGACAAACGCTGTCCATGAATTAGAGAGAGTGTTTAGTTTACCGTTGAAGCTTTCTGCATCGCGTAGTGCTTCGCGCATGGCTGTTCCGGTGCCCTCGGCATAGTTCTTCATCGCATCTTCATAGAGGGAAAAGTTCTGAACAATGGCTGAGAGAACGTTTGATTGCCTTTTATTACCAACTTGCTCCAATACATAAGCCAACTGTTCCGCGCTTAAAGCACCAGATTCGAATTTTGCTGCGAGCTCTCCCAAAACAGCAGAAGGAGTTTTTAGTTCTACAATTCCATTTGCAATATCACGAGTTCTAATACCAATGTCCGCAAGAGCCTTCTCCGCCTTACCAAAACTCTCCTCATTAAATACGTCCCCGTCGAGCTCTCCCTTGATCGACCTTATGTTGGAAGATAAAGAAACCAAGGCATTACCAATTACATCGCCACCCCGTTGCGTGCTTGCAATTCCGGCGTTGATGAGGCTGGCCATGCTGGCTGTTGACTCTCCGGCGACCGAAGCCACTGAGGCGTATCTTGTAACCGCTTCTGCGATTTCGGTCATACTGGACGCACTCTTGTTGCTGATGTTGTTAATGCCATCGACGACTGTAGTTAGTTCGGCTACATTGCCGTTTAATTGATACGCGGCATCAGCGGCTGTTATGAATTTGGATGCTAACTCAGCTTCCATGTCACCCGCAGATTGTGCTATCAGGGAAAGTCGCCCTAATTCTTCATAATTGCTTTTACCTGCTTGGGCGAAAATTTGCTGTCCTTGTAAATAGTCTTGAGCCTTACGTCCGAATTCACCAGCTCCCTCAGCTGCGGCTATAGAAAGCTCACGAAAATCATCACGCACGATATTTGTGACTTTGGATAAATTTGTCAATTCACTATCAATGTCACGAAGATCGTTTATTGCTCCTCTTAGCGCACTACCAATACCACCAATCAGAGCTACGTTTACCATATAACTGGATAGTCGTGCGAATGTTTCTTTTACTCGGTCGCCAAAGCTTTTAGTGTTTTTTCCAGCAATCGCTATTTCGTTTGATACAGTTTGCCACTGTTTTTGATATGTTCTTAAGCCAGTGATGTCATCAGGCTTTAGTTGCTTTAACCCATTTTGAATGTTCGAAACTTTGCCCATGAGCTCCTGATCACTAAGCATCGCGCTCCAAGTGTTTTTAGCCTTCTCAATTCTAGAGTTTAGAACAATAATGCCATCACTAACTGCTTTTATATTGCTTGCTTGTCGCGCTTGGGCAACCTCTTCTTGTTTAATAGCCCTTTCTTTAGCTGCTTGAACACGTAGGGCCGCTTTTTCTTCTACGGCAGCAGATCGGATAGCTTGTTGTGATACGGCCTCTTCTAGTTGCGCAGCCTCAGCACGCGAAAGGTTAACTTGTTGCTTTATAGATAGAAGTTTTTCTTCTTCAGCAGTCTGTACAACTGTCAGACGCTCAATTTGCGCGCTATCTGTAGACTTATCAATCACAGCCTTACGCGCTGCAATATCTAACGTCAGCCTTTTATATTCATTTACAAGAGCATTACGCTCCTGCAACTTCGCAATCTCGGCACCGACCTCTGCTTCGAGCTTATTCTTATCGACACTATAGCCAATAAACTGCTCGTTCGTCTTAACAGAATCGATTGAAGCTCTAAGCTCCTCCACCCTCTTCGTGAACTCTTGAGTAGCAACGCCACCCTTAGTCATCTTGCTCAAGAGGACATCGAGCGACTCTGACTCCGTACCCATGATCTCAGATACGGTCTTAGTACGAAGCTTATTGGCAGCACGCTCGGCATACTGCATAGTGCCGATCAGCTCTTTATAACTGTTAATACGTACCCGAACGTCTCCAGCCTCAGTATCAGTGATTCCACGGCCTTCCTTAGCCGCAGCGTCATAAACAGAAGCGATAGTCATCTTAAGCTTCTCAGCCTCTGAATTAGCTCGCGCAATATTCTCTTCGAGCTTCAGTGGCTTAGAGGTATTCTCTAGACCCTTCCCAAGAGCAGTATCTATATCAGCAAGAGACTTATTCTTCTGAGCATTGATCTTATCCAGTACAGCAGCTTGTTTCTCAAGAGCTTTGGTTCTCTCGGCTTCACTGCTCTTGATGCGAACCAGCGTGTCTTCTAGTTGCTCAGTTTCCTGGTTTATTTCCTGATACGTAGTAACGGTTTTGCCAGCTTCTTTATCACGCTCGACAATAGTCCTTTGAAACGGTTCGCCACCAGGAAATTGTGTCGTTGTAATTGACTCCAACTGAAGCGCAGTTTTCTTTGCGGCATCCCCGAGCTTCTCAACGTCTGTTGTCTTTTGCTCTAGACCACTATCTTGTTTCACTAGTGAATCGAAGCTAAGTTGTTCAGAATCCACTGCTACTTGTTTAACCGTTTGCCCCAGCTTCTCAACATCCGCAGCAGCCTTCGCAACACCTTCAGTGTTAACCAGAGTATCGTCCATTGTAAGCTGTTGTTTAGAAGCCTGAAGCCTATCGAACGTCCCAGACAGTCTTTCTAGCTGATCAACCGCAGTCTTACTGATCCCGAGATCGTCGCCATCAGAAGAAACACTCTTGAGCTCGCGATACAAAGGAATCAGTCTACCAAGTATCTCGGCCTGCTTTTCTTTCAAAGCATTGACATCTTGATCGTATGACGCAGGCTGAGCATCAATACTACCATATTGCTTAACATAAGCATCTTTTGCTTTTTGTGAAGCATTAGTGCCATTGCTGGGAATGGTCTCAATGGCGCGATATTCTTTCAGAACATTTTGGAGACTCTGAGCCAGCTGCTCTTTTGAAGAAATCAGCTCCTTAGTATCTGCAATCTCATTCTGAATTGCAGTAGAAGGCTCGTTTGTTGAGGATTTTTGAATCGCATCAGAAAGCTGTTCTGCTTCTACTGCCGCTAAACTAGCAGCTTGAGCAAACTCCTTAACCTTTGATGTGATCTCGTAAACACCGTAGCCTTGGTCTGCATAATCACCTTCACCACCACGATATCCCGTACCTATGCGTTCGAACAGTCTTTGTGAATCTTGATTATCAGGAGCTGCATACAAGTAATCATACTTATCAAAAAGTTGACTTATTGCCGCTGAGCCCAGTCCTTTTCCTTGATATCCGTCATCAATATCTATACGCTCTAGATATGTTTCGAGTCCTTCCATAACAGATATTGACCCTACTTTTTGCCCCTCTGCGAAGATTTCATAACCAACAGAGTCATAGTCGTCTGCACTTGACCGAAATGTTTCAACTAAGGATACTTCTTGTAATTTCCTTTTAGCTGATGTCAGAGCTTGCGTAGCCTGAGTCTGCGCCTCAATTGCCTGCGTCTGAGCCTCAATTGCCTGCGTCTGCGCAGCCATGGCCTGGGTACCACTTGCAATAGAAGACTCATTCGTTGCTGTTTGCTTCTGTGCGGCTGCGAGCTCCTTAGTGGCTTGGGTCTGCTGCTTAATAGCCGCTGTGGCTTGCTGTAAATTAGCTGTGTTTGCTACAGGCTGAATATTGAGCTTTGTGGGCGTCGCTTTGGCTTGATCAACAATGCTTTTTAACTGACTTTGTATCTGACTCCCGTCTATCGTTGCCTTGAGAGTAATTTTTAGTTTAACGAATTTCTCATCGATGTCTTGCTGTAACGTGCGTAGTTGCTTTTCAAGAACGCTTCCATCGAACTTAATATCAGATAGTCTGGGTACAAGGATTAAATCCTTTTTGGGCATTTACTCACCATCCTTCCAATTCAAAGCCACCAGATGGCTCGTATATTATTTCAACCCCATCAAACATAGGGTCATGTCTTGCCTCCATGATTGCGGCTTCGATAAACCGTGCGCCCTCAAAATGTCCGAAATGATGTATGTCTTGATGCCAGCCTCTCTGGACGCGATATCCATCATTAAGGACATCAACAATGTCTACGGATTCTCCGCCCCATAGAGACTTACGAGTTGTTTTACTTTCATCAAAGTACACTCTAGCCAACATGCTTTCCCCGGAAGTATCTACTTCTACTAGGACGGAATCCAATAATTGACCAGTTCGTCCTTTATAAGAATATTTGCTCCCCTTATAACTCCAATGCCAGCCGCCAGCACTGGCAGCGTCGTAGTTATCGAAGTAGTTACGAATATACTTTTCAACTTTAGACTTGAGCGATTGTGCCGCTTTCTCAAGATCCTCTCTATCTGCGCTTGCAAGAGACGTGGCGAACTCTCGTGTTTCCTTATCAGATGATCGCTGATCTAAAACCAGCTCTTTTCTTAGTTGCTTGATTATATCGTCGATATCGGAAGCCATAAAACACCTCCGGCTATATTTTTCTCAGGATGTTACGGGCATTATTGCTTTCACAGCAAAATCTTGTATGGGGAACAGCCACAGAATAAATCCAGATATAATCAGGACTTACTTCATCTACGATCCCATAGGCACGATCCCACTCCGAGCCGTCATTCAAGATCAACTGAACGATCTGATTCTTAGGGAATTCTTCATTCATCATCATTCTTGAGTAGAGTTAATTGCTGTTTTGGATCAACTGATCTAGCTTCAGCTTCCTGGGCTATGAGCTTACCCGTATTCTGAATGCTGCTGATCAACTCATTAATGCGCTTTTTGGAAAGAATCTTTGTGAGTTTCTCGCCGTTCTTATCTACCCAGACAATAGCCTTTTCAGCCAGTTCAATCAGCTTATAAGCAAGAGCACTAACCGTATTTATCGCGTCGTCCGTCGCATTCGAAGATGAATAGATAGCAAGAACCTTCTGCTTCTCAAAATCAATTGCGTCAGTCACACACGCACGAAGGTCGGACATGTATTTCAGATTAAAGTTCTTAATAATCTCTCCAGATTGCGCAATTATATCAACCACCTGCTGTGTATCAATTACGAGCTTTCCATCCTCCTCTATCATAGGCACTTCGAAGTCGGTGCAAATATCAAGGAAGGTAACATCAAAGGCGATGTCACGATGGAGCCTAGAGTATTCAGAAATATTCACGATTGATTCACTAACAACACGCCTTATAAATGTGTATTTTTCGTCAACCGTTAGATCTTGCTTGATCGCGTATTCTTTTCCGTCAAGGATTATTGAAAGAGGAATAGTGGTTTTATTTTCAGGCATTAGTTGCTCCTTTTTTATTTTGCTTGTTCTTCTTGCGCTCTTTTCGTCCGCGCTTCACCGTTTCGTATGAGACCCACCCTCCATCTGTTGCGCAATATGATAGCCAACGGTAATCTATTTTGGGATACTTATGCCAAAAAAGTTTCCGCTTCAGCAACGCTACGTTATCAGGCATCCCTTTACAGTCGTAAACTATCATGTGGCCATCAGCGCAGGTCACTACGAAATCGGCTATATAGGTTATAGGCAAGACGGTTTTACCATCGTGTTCGAATTTTTCTTGCAACTCAAATGTCACTTGTAGATCACATTTAACGATTTCGCCGCTTTCCATCTTGGGTAAAATAAAATCACGATACATCTTCATTTCCGTTTCGCTGTCGAAAACTATGCCGTCATATGTTCTCTTTGTGGTGTCTTTGTCTACGTTGAATTTTGTTCTTGCTATTTGATATCTCCTCCAATTAAAAAGGGGTAGTCAGACTACCCACTTGAATTCTTCGAGTTCTATTCCTGCGGAACCACCTCTGGAGTTTCCACCTCGACCACCTTCGGTTTCCTCGTGCGCTTCTTTTTCGGTTTCTCGACCGCTACAGCCTCAGCAGCCTTTATATCTTCGTTGATTTTATCAACCGCAGCAGCAAAGCCTTCGTCTTGAAGTACATCGCCGTACCCGGCATCTTTGATTTCATTAATGGAATCCTCAGCAACTTGTACAATAGACGTCGCCATGAGAGTAGCGAACTGTTCATCGTTCATGTCAATTCGATTATTCAACTTTCGGGTGCGTTCTCGCTCTCGCAGGACTTGATCTTGATATGCTTGAAAACATTCCGGACAACAGGCAACACTTTTGTAACTCGCTACACGACTGCAATATTTACACGCATAAAACCTCTTAGGTTGCCCTCCCTCACCATGGGGGCAGTATCGATTTTTGCAATAGCAATTTGGCTCTAGAATTCTATTCACCTCCATCTACTAAACGCTTATACAAACATGGGACTTAGAACAACACCAGTAAAATACGGATCGGTGCATTGCTTTAAAGGAAGCGCAACAGAACTCAATCCGCCATTCTTGGCGGCTACAACAGTCAAAGACGAACCATCGCGTGCTATTGAGCTTACTATCCCGTGCATTGTCGATCCATCGCTAAACTGAGTATCAATCAGAGTTCCAACGCTAATCTCATCCATATTAAAGACCTGAGCACTCGCTGTATCAGATGTTAAAGCGAGCGTCGTACTGTTTTGAACGGGAGACGAAATCAGATCGTCCAGATGAATCGCAAAATAGATTTCGTCATATAAGCCGCCAATCAGCTTTTCTCTTATGTCATCTATAGAGACCAACATCGACTGCTTAACACCATCTGAGCTTACACCTTCAAGGACAAAAGATGTCCCGACGACAGAAGAGAAGTTTTCTATGGTAGAATTGATTTTGCTTACGTATCCAACGAAATACCTCGCCGGATCTTCGGAGGATGTAAGTCTAATGTTCGCGCCTTTGATCAAGTTAAAGTTAATAGTAGATAGACCGTTTTTTCTGACTGTTAGTGAATTTACCAAAGCTCTTGCTTCAGGAGTCGTAGGCATTTATGTCACCTCCAGTCCTTTACTCATATGCGGGCACTATGATTTCGCCCTCAAAGCCCTCCATAGTAGCATCAATAAGGGATAAGGATACGCTGGCCAACCTGTTGTTGACTTTCGTGGACACTGTAATTGAATCTCCCGTAGTCGCGACAGTTGATACTACGCCACTGATTGGTTCCTGATCCACCTTGCGGAAAGTGATCAGCGCACCTAGCTTGACGATATCGGTATTGAATATTTTGACGAATGCAGTCTCATCGAGAATGCTAGTTACACTCTCTTCGCTGACAGTAGGGGAGGGGTCACTAAGGTTGTTTGACCAATACATTTTGTCAAATTCGGCATAGGCATTATTGGTGAAATCCTCAATACTAATCTGGAACGACCGCTTCGCTCCTAAGCTATCAACGCCTTCAACGCTGATACTAGTGCAAAGCCCAACGCTGCCTGCATTTAAGATCGAGTAATTGCACTTTGTAACCACTCCGATGAAAAACGAATTATCTAGCGTTGATTGAAGCCGAATATTCGTACCTAACGTCGGAGCGATTTTGCTTGTATCTATAGAAGTTTGTGAATCTAGGGTCTTCAGAAGTGAAGTGCCCGTAAAAGAAATCGCGATCTCTCTCGCCTCCTTGTGATTCCTATTAATGTAATGGGACGCTACAAATCACTGTAGCGTCCCATAATGAGCTCATTACTCGCTCGGGAATATCCAGTAGCCGTACTCATTCGTCTTGCTACAAATATCAGCAGCAGCTTCAATGCTAAACGGATGAACCGCAAAGTCAGAACCAAAAGAGAAGGAGAAATTATCGCTAATGGTTCCCCTCGGCATAACGAACATTGCGTGCCTGAGACTCGCATCACACGGATCTTTAACCAAGTAGTCAAATACGGCCTTGGCATCGCCCGCGTATACATCAGACCTATCGATGAACTTAACACCCTTCGAAAGATACTCATAGAACACAATGATTTCATCGCCATCCTGAAACACATCAGTCGGCAGTGTAATCTCCCTGGTGGCGGGATCATAGGAGAACTCTGTAGCCGTAGCAGCAGCAGCCTGCGCGTATTCCTGACCCTGACTACGATCTTTGTTCATCTTATAAATCCAACCAATTTCGTCACCAACGGTGCCAATTGCTGCGTTCTTCGTAAGTGCAGTAGTACCACCGTCTTCAACCGTGAGATATTCGAACGCAGGCATGGGGATAGTCGCAGTAGTATCAGCTACTTCTGGAGCTCCACCAAATTGTTGCGCGAGCAAACCGCCCACGATATAGCCGTTATTACAGTTGAATACCAGTGTCTTATTTGTCTTAAAAGAGCTAAGACGTTTGCCACTCGCACCAGTTGCCCAAATTGTATCGGCAGCACCTTCGAGCGAGGCATCTTTGATTTCATCAAGTATTGCCAAACACTTGCCCGAGGCAGGTTCAAACAGCGTCACGGTTTCAAGCGTTTGCACAGCATACTTATCATAATCCATGTGTGTATTTCCTCCTTATATTTAAAATGCCCACGGGGCTAACTTAGCCAATTCAGTTCTTCGGTTTTGATATTCGCCTTCTTCATATCGATAACGCCGTTATAAACGCCCTGCATAAACTGTGTATAATGCATACGCTTCTGGACGCGCTCAACACTTTCATTGAATATCGAAATAGGTAAATTCCAAACTGAAGAGTAATCATATTTAAAGCCTGGGTGGTTAACCATGCTGGAAACCAATGGCCTGAGTATAGATTTGTGTTTATCGTTTTTGTGTCGTAAAAGTCTTCTGCGCTCGCGTTCAACCATATACTTTTTTGTGTGTTCATCCTTGACTATCTCTACCGTATGATCAAAACCGTGCATTTGTCTTATATGCGATGCAAGCAAACTATAAAGTGCTTGATCGATTATGGTTGTTAATCCCTCTTCGCTCTCGCGGGCTAAAACTATTTGACCGTTGGGTGCCTTAGCTCGAATTAATCCAGCCAAGTTCAAATTACCTAAGATGATCGAAGTAGATTCGCGAGGAAGACTTGCACACATCAAGATAAAGAAATCAAAATCGCTTAACTCAGTCCAATAGATTTGGAACATGTCCCAAATCGCGACCTTGTAGCTCGCAGCTGAGCACGTTAAGGCATTCGCAACACTGTAGTACTTAAACTCTCCAAAATCACATATTTCATCTAACGTTGGATCATGTATGATTAGATTATCGTTGATGACGTAGTCTGAACCACGAATAGAGTCGCGAAGAACTCTGAATTCATCTTGCATCAGACATTACCTTTTCTGACATGCGGGATGTCTTTGATCTTGACAAGTAAATATCAGGTCGCGATATTGATAGTTTTCATTCAAAATGTACTCTTGGTTTGATCTTAATTCGAATTCCGACATGCCTAGCATTTGCTGACCATCCAGTAGTTCTTTAATCTTGTCACCAAGTAGATCGATTCGAGTTGCATTTTTTCCCTCTACCATCATCCGTGCTTTATGACACAGACACCTAACTGTAACGCGATAATTCGCGTAAGTAGAATTAGAACGATTGATGCCAACAACGTCAACTGCAAACAATACATAGCAGTCAGCATCAGTTTGAACATCAGGAATGAGAAAAAATGGAAATATGTTATGGTTAATAAGATCCTCGGGATAATGGAATATAGGGTTTCCTTTTGAATCTACGAAATGCCGACTATCAATTAACTCCTCGATAGAATCAGACCAAGCGATAAACTTCATTAAATCCTGTTTGTAGCTAACTATATTAATGCGCGCCATAAATCACCCCATTTAACTCAACTAAAATCAGAGACTGTCATTACCAACTCCGCCTCAAAATCACCCATAACCGGATCACTCGCAGTCATCACAACCTTAAACTGGCTCCCAATGACCGCATTATCATTCGCCCGCAGCTCAACCCAACCCTGAGCATCATTCCTCCCATTTACCACAACACCCAACTCACCAGAAATTGCAATCAAATCCCAGTTCGGTACGATGGTGCCTGCTGGAATCTCAACGTTATCAGCATCGAAGAAGTGTGCCTGAACGCGCTTGCGTCCGCCTTGTTTGATAGTGGTTCCGCCGAGAGCTTCGATGGAACAGGAACCGACTGGAGCGGGTTGGGGTGGGGGAGGTTCTTTGTAATCCGCTATCATTAGCTCAGCGTTGTCTTTGTCTTGTAAGAACTCAGACGCCTCTAAGTTGACAACCAAGAAGCCTTCGTTCCTTGCCCTGTAGTACCTAGATACCGGATCGACCTCGATAACAGAGTATACCTTCGGTTGAATATCCCCTGAATCCGTACCCTGATGTCCAATCAAGAACCGCTTGTTGACATGAATCAGTCGGCTTTCCTCATCAAGAGGCATGACAATCTTGTACTTCGATTCTTCGACATTGATGATGCGTTCTTCGGTTACACCCGATGAGTACGGGTTCCGGATGGAGCACCACCGATGATGAACTTCGAGGGTTTTAGGGTTCTGCCACGATAGGAAGTAGTTGCACTCCTCCAGCTTGCCGCGCATCATGATCGAGTGGAAGTCGTTCTTTTCGATTACAATCCAGAAGCCATTGTCGTAGCTGACAACATCACCGAGACTGAACTGCACAGGGCTGCTGAGCGAAGTATATATATCCATTCGAGGGGTTGTTCCTTGAACCAACTGATATCCGTCTATTCGAGCATTGATTAATCCTTTGTTAAGAATCTCGATGTCTTCATGATAGGTGGGATCGTCTGAGATACTGTCATCGAACATTTGCTGCGAGCCAAGAATCCATTCTTCTCTGATATCACTTCCGGTTTTACTATCGCGTAATTTCATGCGTTCAAATGCTGTCACTGACGATCCTCCTCTCTATGTTGTTGAGCCATTGGATAACGCCGAAAACAGATCTGAACCTATGTTTGAATAAGCAGACATCAACTGACGTGATTCTTTCTTGTAGACATCACGAAGATTAACCAGTCCATCGAGATGATTCTTAGAGCTAAATACGCGGAAATCCACACTGGTTAAATTCTGTTTAAGCAGAGAGGGAACGAAAACATAATTCGCGCTGTAATACTCAACAAGCATTAGTGTTGCGAGTATTTCTTGTTCCTCTTCATTCAAATCGATGTTGAATGCCATCGTTGCATCGTCTCTGTTTTTCAAATCCTGCTTGCAACACTTAAAGCGTATACAAGCAGGACTGAGATAAGATGAAAGTAATTCATCGGCTTCTGGCTCTGTTATATTTGGGATTCCTAGACTCTTAACCTTATCTAGCACGAGATCTGTCAGCTCTTTATAAGGAGTTGCCATAGACTCCTCCTTACTCAATATCAAATTTAAGCTCTTCTTTAAGTGCCTTTATTATATTGATATCAACCAACTTGTTATCTTCGCGAAGCTTGCGAACCTTAGCGATAACCGCGTCGCGCATTCCAACCGCAATGGCTTCCTGAACTCTTTTTCGAATCAATGAGATGTTAGCGGAGTTCAGAACCGCCTCAAATTTGTTCACGTTGGCGACATTCCTGTAAACCGCATCCAAATTGAAATATTCCACGACTTCGGCATTATCAACAAAGATCAGAGGCTTGTTAAGATACTGCGGTTTGAAATTGTTCATGGTCTGAAGTTCGCCAAAAGGAATAGATATACTCTTGCCAAACTCGGGCCAAATATATCCGGCTCCATTTGTCGGACTGGTATAGACCAATCTACCAAAGAACAGGTTTTTGCATGGGATTTTATCCGTCGCCGCTAATTCGGTCTTGATCACTTTAGAAGGTGAGGAAGAAGCAGTATCTTCGGAGAGGCCACTAACGACCTCGTTTATCTCCGACAATACCGCTTCAACACTCTGTTCCTCAGTATCAAGAACCTCAGCTTTGACTACAGGAGCCTTTTCTACTTTGTCGTTAGTAACCTTTTTGGTTCTTGCCATTATACATCTCCTGAATAACTAGTATTTTGATTTATTGCATTGTGTACTTGCCGAACATCTTACCAAAGATAGCACCGCAGCCCATCTTGCGCTGAACCTGCCAAGACAACGTCTGGTCATGGTTCTCCTGCTCAGTCTTCTCCTGAGAACGTGTTTCGCCTTCATCAACAAACTTGATGAACTTGGTGTCGCTTCCCATGGGAACGATCAGAACGAAATCCTCATCAACGGCAACGTCGTAGGTACCGGGCTTGAAGGATTGAGGAATCTCGATAACCGAATTGCCCATCCACTTCGCCAGCTTGCCAGTAGAGTAAATCTCATTCTTCATATCATTCGAATACTTGACCTCAGCCAGCTCATTGAGCCTGGTGATCGCCATTTCAGTACCCATGATACTAATGGGGGATCTGGTCGCGGTTTTGACATTGCGAATAAGAGCCTGAAGCTCAGTGGTGGATAAAGGCGCACCAGTATTGAACTTCGCAGGAAGATTGATCGCGGCATCATTGAACGCGACAGAAATCATCGTATCGATATGACGAGTAAAAGCCTCGGTCATCTTCGTCAGAAGAACTTCAGCCGTAATAGCTCCGGTCAAGAAACGCTCGAAATCATCGTATACATGAACATAGAACCATTCAGTATCGAGGCTGATCTTTTTACGACCAGAAACCCTCTCGCGATCCGTGTCCCATGTGTTGCCTGCGAACTTATTAACCGTGAGTAACGTATCTGCCTCCAAAATGAAGTCCGCTTTGTCGCCGAGGGCGAGATTGCGCGAATCAACAAACTGCTGATAGAAAGGATCTGTCTTCCATGCATCGTTGATGGTTACGTCGAGAACCTCTTCAATAATTTCAAAGACATCGGGCAGAGCCTTAACCATTTTACGATAGTTATAGCGACCCATAGCGTTCGGAGCAGGAAGCATCTCTTTGAACTTGGTTCTGAGAACTTCGTTGATAACTTCGGGGTTCGCTTCAGCAGAAAACGCTCTATATGTACCATTTCGAAGATCGATAATGGTTTGAGCCGTCTTGCTAATATTATATTTCATTCTCTGTGTCCTCCTTTTGATATGATTTATTAAGCATCGTTCTTAACTACTTCGATAAGAACTTTCTGTACGCGTGTATCAACATTCTGACCAACATAATACTCATAACCAACATCAAGTAAACTGATGATCTTGCCAACATAAGCGACATCAGCAGGAGCATCTGCACTCGCGACATGAGACTTGCCATCGGCAAATACCATTCCCGCAACATACTGACCTACTTCGGCCTTACCATCAACACCAGAAAGATCAATCTGATAATTGGCAATAGTGTATTTGTCAGGAACATTCTTTGAGTTGCCAAGCGGGTAAGCACGGAAAGATTTTCCCTTGGGGATAATATAGGCATCTTCGTTCTTGTCAGTAACACTGTTATTGGCATAATTCCAAGCAGGATCGCCCGCAACAAATACAGGCGTAGTCGCAAGAGACTCAGCGGTCGGAAGAACCGCGTTGTATATATCCTTGCTACCCGTAACAAGTTCACCGCGATGGAATAGCTGACCATTTTCAATGTCAACAGTGCTTACAAAGGACAGATTACGACCTTTAATGTTTGTGGCTTCAAAAATACCGTAGGGCATTATATATACCTCCTATTTATTATTATTGAATTACTTATTTGCGCGAGCTTTGATTGCTTTAGCAATATCTTCACCATACCGTTCAACTAGAGCCTGATCGAGATTCATATCCTGTGGAATACCAGTTTCAATAGCTGCGAAAGTGGCTTTATTATTCGGTTTACTCTTGACCATGAAGTTGTAATGGATATCCTTCAGCTCGGCTCTCACAGCATCTTCAGTCTTCGCATACAGAACTGCGGGATCTTGGCAATACTCCATAAATTCAGAGTATTTACCCATTTCCTCGCGCTTCGAAGCAACTATCGCATCGATTATGCTCTTATGCTTGTCGATTTCGTGCGCTTTTTGCTGTGTTTCGTATATACCAAGCTGCTTGGTCAACTTTTCGACTGTGACTTCGTAATCCGAACACTTGCTTTCAAGCTCTTCTACCTTTGTCATGAGCTCATTGGTACGCTGAGAACTAAACGCGCCAACATTAAAATCAGAAGTGTCTTTCGCAAACAGTTCGACCTCAGAAGTAACGTCAAAAACGGCGTCTGTAGATTCTACTGCTCCGACCATCCAGTTTTTCTTGTTCTCAAAATCTAGCGTTACAACCAAGCCTTCTGTAGTCTGCGAAGCCATATAAGGCACACAGTACGCACTGCGCTTGTCCTCTCTATCTACAACGACCACGGAACTGTCCTGCTCGTTAACAAAAAGCACAATATACTTGGCGTATTTCTTGTTAGTCGTCGCGTCCTGATAAACATTCTCATTCATCTGATATTTGATTTTATCGCAGACATCAGAGAAATTGATTTCAGGTAAATCCTGCATTCCTTCTTCCTCCTTCTTATTGTTTTGCTGAGCGCTGAAAAGTTTGTAATTATCCATCATTGCTCGCATTTCTTGTTTGAACTGATCAAGCTCATACTGTCTTCCGATCATTGCGGACTCGAAGCATGGCGGGTGCTCTGTTCCTAAAATACAGAGAGCAGAAAAAATGAATTTCTTAATATCTGTATAACCATCATTTCGGAGCGCATCGTCGCTTATTCTGATCTCCATTGATTGGCCGTAGTTCTCTTCGAGAATAGATTCGCATTCTTCATATCGCTCAGTCCACAGAATACAGCGCTCAAGACGTAGATACTCGTGCTTTGTGTGTCCATCTTTTTCAAGTATTTCGACCCAAGAAGCATTCTTATATGCTTCTTCAGTAACAAAACCGAAAGGACGTGTGGTTTGTTCGTATTTAAGACCCTCAGAATCCCAGATAAGCCTTCCGCCATGACTTCCCCAAGTTTCTTTACTCTGATCATCTTCTACCTTAACCCATTCCCCGACAATGGGTATGCCATAGATTGACCATAGACAGTCATTGAACACTTCTTTTGATATCGAGCTTCTGTTACGATTGTCTCCGTGATATGCCACAAGTATTGTACATAAACTAAACTCCGGATTTAACTTCTGTATCGTGTCTTTTACTATCTTAAATTCAGTATAATATCGAAGCTGCTTTTCCTTGCCATCATTCAAACTTAATCATCTCCTTCCTGCTTGCGCGATATTAAAAAGTCAAACGGGAATCTTCCCAGTAATCCGCTTTGCTAAAATTCCGTCGATCTTTAAGCACTCTGTGTAGCTTGTCGGTTAGAACATATTGATAAGCAACCTTACCACCGTCCATATGACGCTCGCCACAATGAGAAAACCCCAGCTCATCTAGAAGATCCAGTTTCGCGGGGTTCATAACCAATATTATTTTTTTCAAGATTTCATCTCCGAATAGTATTCCTATTTATCTCGGTTTGCCGAGTCGTTCGCACCAGTATCTCGACTTGCTTCGCCACTTGGAGACAAGTTGTCATCGGTTGCGGCTGGTCTACCTGCCTCGCCAGACGTACCTGCCTGAGTATGACTTGAAGAGGGGGATATAGCCGACAACCACATGTCTTTGTATAACTCATTCTCTAAGTAATGCTGCCCCAGAACTATATTTGGGCTTCGTCCGCGAGCGGCTTCGATTTCAAATTTTGAGATAGCGCCAAACTGAGCCTGTTTTAAAAGGTTCTCTTGTGTTTCCCATTTATTGAATTCATTCATGTGCAGAATCTCAAATATGAACTCATAGCTGTTGTAGCCTGAAAACCCTCCGGCCTTCATTTTAAGATTGATCACGCTGGAAATCTGATCCAACAGAGAGAACACTTTTGATGATGAATTCTCGATAGCTCTCTTCATTTCTGATAAGCTGTTGGCACCACCGAAAGACGGAAGTCCGGTCTCCTCTCCAAACGACTGAATCCCTTTGCTGACGCTGTTGTTCTCAGTTTGTGTCGCCTTAGTAGTCGGAAGCACTGTAAGTTTCATTGGAGTGGGCAGAATGGTTGCGTCTGAACCCAATAGATTATTTAAGCCAATTGCAAACTGCCTTATCATTGGGTCAGTGAATAGGATATCATCATGCTCATCGTCGCTGTGTGGGATAAGCATCTCAATTAAGTTGATTACTTCCTGTTCGGAACGTAACAGTCCAAGTGTCTTAATTTTCTTGAGATCAACTACAAGCTGAATCACATATGTAAAAGGAGGTAAAACCTGATCAATATGGTCAGAATACTTAATACAAAACGACTTATCAAGTGGTATATCCGCGAGAGCTTCATCACCAGATTTGCCCTTATAGCTATTGATAAGCGAAGCCAGCTCTTTTGGAACATAAGTATCTAAGTCTCTTTGACTCACCCTTCGAGAATCGATTTTATAAATCCAATTGCCGTTCGCCTTGCCTTTTAATACACACCATGTTGGAGGAATGTGCCACAAGGTACTTGATGTTCCGTTCTCAAGCCAGTATGCGCAGACTAAATCCTGAAGATGCGCTTTAAGCAAAACACGTTTGAGCTCGCGTCCAAATTCAAGTTGGCCAATCTTTGCGATATATTCCACAAAATCTCGTTCTAAACGCGATGCAAATGATTTCTTATATGCCGTAACAGCCGTGTTCACTGTCCATCGATATAATGTTGGTTCAACATAATACTGAATCAGCTCACGAAAGAATCCATATACCGTATAGCAATAAGCACTCAAATCCGCTATCTCCGAAGCATACGTAACCGGATCACCAAGAATTCTTTCAAGGTCTACATCAGTGTATGATCTGATTGTCGTTGCAACTAGAGGCTCAACGCCATCAAGCTGTGCGAATGTTGATACAAAGTCAAATATTCGTTTTTGCGCGGGTGATAGGCTCTCTTTTGTCTTGGTTTGTGTAATAACAGTTGGTTTATTATGCCCATCAGACTGACTTCTTGACTGGTTCGCACGTCTTTTATAGTTCTTGCGTTTTGATATGATTTTCACCTCCTCCTGAATTGATTGTTCCGACCGTAAAGATCGGCTTTTTTACCCATAGATAAGATTGACACCGGGTTGAACGTCGGTTTTGGCTTCTTCAACTCATTTTCAAGCTGTCTGGAAACGAATAGGTTATAGCTCAGACTACTGAATCTATCTTTTCGTGCTCCAGCCTTCTCTTTAACTTTGACGACACCATCTTTAGCTTCGTACTCCAGATTAATCAATTCATTAATTAGCAATCCTGTATGTATATACGGCATTTGGAATTTGAGCTTAGTTTCGAGCGGTAGTTTGTTATACCCCTTCAACTCATTCAATTCTTCATCAGCAGAAAACTCAGATAACAATAACCTGATCTTGCCCTGCTTAAACATCTCGCGCATACTTAAAGCACAATCCGAATTGAACTTAGCAGTTTGGTTATTGATAGCCCAGATTTGTTTTGGTGCGTTAGGAACTAAGCAGCGTTCTGCGATCTCATCATTATTGCAGCAAGAAAGCGCTCCATAGGTTTCACCAGTCTCTGGATCATAAATATCCTTCAGTAACGCATCAAGCACACCCATGCCAACGCCTCGGCAGTCGATCACGAGATCCGTACATTCGAATTGATGAAATAATCTGCGTGCGATGAGCGCGAGCTGGTCTGTAAGAAGCCCCTCATAATTCTCTGTGAAGATAATGTTGTTAACGTACCGATCATTTTGAGCTGCTATGAGTTGATTAATAAAAATGGATGCAGCATCGTTCCTTCTGTTCTTCGAAGACATCAGCGCTACGTCAAGAGAAAGGATACGGCGCTCTCCAACAATTTTTGGATGAACGCTGACGCGCTTATCCTGAATTAGATTCGCGATAGCCGGAGGACATACTGGATACCTTATTTTGCGCGTTTTTGAAATGTCATCATAGCTATATAGAGAGCCTTCTTTATCACTAAACCAAAGACAACCCATCTCCATTTGAAATCCAATATCCGAAAAGTCATTTTCAGACATCTCATCTTCGATTTGCTCAGCACTAAGTAAACCTTCTTTAATACTTAGCTGATAGGGGAGACCAGCAACGAAATATTTCCTCTTGTCGTCTACTAAATTCGTACAATATGCTTTGAATTTTTCGTAAGACCAGTGCGACGCAAACCAGCAGGAGCTTAAGTACATCTCTTTATTACGCTCGGTTAAATGCTTGTACTCCGGCTTTTCAAGATACTTCGGTTGACGCGGAGCAGTAAGGAACTTCCTCAAAACTTTGTTAATGATATCAAGATCAACCATCCTGAATTCATCGACCACCAAGATGTTCGCCCTGTTGTGTCGCGCATTATCGTTGGCCGTAATAACCGTGATTCTCGAAGTGTTATGAAATTCAACATAAGCGTTTGCTTGATTCAGTACGAGATCAGAAATTTCAGTACATAAATTAAGTGAATTGGGCATCAATATGGTCTTTATCTTCTCAATTATCTCAGTTGCTTGTGGCCTAGACTTGGACGCTAAACATATCTTGCTTCCGGGATAGAGAATACATCTGATAACGCAATAGATAGCAACTAAAAATGATTTCCCCTGCCCCCTAGCAGCCAAGTACATGAAATTCGTTGAGATACTCATGAGGAAGAGGAGAATTTTCTGAAATAGTTTTAACGCTAGATTGAGATAGTCCGTACAAAAGCGATGCGGATTTGCACGATAGAAGCTAGCCCAAATCGCAACTCCCTCCATGATACGTTGGGAACGCTCTTGTTCAAGCTGCTTGTCGGTCTTGACATTATTTTTAGCCAGTATCACCACCACCGTTTTCGGCAGCAGATTCATCTTTGTTCACTCCAAATATCTCATCAAAAGACATTTCAGAGTCTTCTTCGTACTGCGGCTTATTTACTGTATATTGGGCCATTTCCTCGTCATATAAAACACTATACGAGTTATGAATGCCGAGCATTTTACATAGATGGCCCAGGAAATAAACTTTAATGTACCTTCCTATGCCATCAACATCCTGCCATTCGGGATCTGGTTCAGGTATCGGGCGTTCGTTCTCCCACTTTTGAATAAGTGTTCCGAATGTATTCTGATCAGCAAGAGCATTTTCTTTGTTTTGTACAGGTTTTATATTGGCGCTTCCAAGGAGATCATTAAATGATTTCATTAAACGCGCAATTGCTTGATCATCATTAGCTTGACTAGCCCTCTCTATTTGGAGCTCGACCAAACAAAGATTCTTAAACAATCTTTCTTGCACCTTAGATTTACACTCGTGTCTTTGCGACCAGTCATCGTATTGATTATTTAAATATACATATTCGTCAGGTGAATAACCCGGCCCCCAAAACTTCAATGTCTTTTGAGTGAGTTTATACCCTGTGGAGCTATTCACTTCTTTAAGATCGTCTGCGGATTCGATTTTGTCTCGACTAGCAAGCTCTTCTATCCGATCCTCGTAGGTCTTTGGCGACCCATCCTCCCGTTTATGCTGACCAAGTCCGCCCTTGCTGATCACATCCCCGATACGCGTCTGCTTAGAGCTTGAGCGTTTGCTCATTTTAAGGATGTCTTCGTTGACGTACCAGTCGAAAATTTGACACAGGCGTTCGCAGGCCCGATCATTATCTCCGTTATATAGTCGCGTAAGCTCATCTTCATACGCATCAATGCAAGCCACACAAACAGTCGTGAAGCCGTTGTTGCTTTCGTACAATGGAGATGATGTTTTACGGAACTTATGCCACTGCGACTTGAAGACTTTACCACACGATGTACATTTGAAAAGTTCTTCTGTGGGCGAGAGGGGAGGGTTGGTCAGTGTTATTTTTTTAGCAGCGCTTTTCGGCTTATTTTTCGCCCCAGGCGTTCTTCCCATAGTGATCCTTTCTCTGATTATCCGTCGCTCACAACGACCTGCAAGTCAACATCCAATTCCTGAACAACCCTGATGCTATCTCTCGGCGTAGTAGCGAGCAGAGCTTCGATCTTTTCGCTTAGCGCGGCGAGATCATCTGTGGCGTAGTCCTTTGTGGCGTCAGTGTCGTCGGGAAGGAATTTGAAGACTGGGCCGCTGGATGTGGCCTTGTTGGCGACTAGTAGTATTTTATACATGGAGTTGGCTCCTTGTTTTTGTTATGTGGGGTTGGAATTACAATAGAACGTTCGTATGATGCAGACCTACTCCGTACTCTCTTCAGCAGCCTTCTTCTCTTTCAAAGCGTTGATCTTCTCCCTAAGTTCTGTCTTAGACTTTCGCTTAATGTAGCTTGCTACCGTGGTTCCCGTATCCTTATGATTAGCCAGTTCACTGGCCAAAAGCAGATCACCAGTATCCTCGTATACTAAGTTTAAACTCGTTTTTCTACTGCAATGCGCGTGGAAGTCAGGAATCCCAACAATCTCCCCGAACCTGCGCATTTTATAATGAATCACTCCGCGCTTCATAGGTCGATATGCCTTGTCGTAATACGCTATCAACAAAGAATCTACTTCGAGTTTATCATAATTGTCCTTGCGCATCTCAAGCCATTCTAAAATCAAGTCCTTGGCTCGATCCTCAAATACGACCTCAACCTTATAGGCTCGTTTTTCGCGTATATCGGTAAAGATCATATTGTCTATGTCTAGTGCTGATAAGGTAAGCCGCTCAAGAGCTCCAAGCCGATTAGCGCTATCCATCGCAATCTCAAAAAGAATCCGATCTTGAATGTTGTATTTCTTTGTGTTCGTTTCTAGTTCGGTTCTTATACACTCGACTTGCTCGTGAGTTAGAAAATAGGAATTGATCCTCTTATCCTCTGATGCATATTTCATGCGCTCCAGCTTTTTGTCAAAGGGATGCGCCTGTATCAAGCCGCGTTTAAGAGACCATAGATAGAATGTACTTACTGCGGCTATTTTATTGTTAATAGTCTTCTTACCGTTTAAGAGAGTTGTTTGCGCGAAAGCAATGTACTCTTCCATAATATCAACCGCATTTTTCAGAAATTCCTCTGAGTACAGACCGAGATCACCGTAGTGAACCGCCAGCCAACAAAGGAACTGTATGAAGTTAGCCTTGTATGTCTTAAACGTGGTGTCAATCATGTCTGGATTTTTGATCGTACAGGAGTTGTAGTATTTATCGTATAGCTTGAGATTGTCCTTATTAATAAGCGCTACACGTTCCGGAGTAAACCATTTTACTTTTTTGATCTTAGCCACTTGGCCTCCTATGTTCGATTACATTTTGTAGATTTGTTTTTCGAAGACAATAGTCTAAGCACCCATTCCAAGGCGCGCCAAGAAAAAAGCGACGATTCCACCCACCAATACCAGTAACACCTTGTCTACGATGCCTTCCCAGCGCTTAGCGGGTTTCTTCTCAATAGTACCGACTCGCTCGCCCATTGCCTTGAATCTGTTGTTTGTCTCTGTCTGATACTCTTTAAGAAGTGCTTTGATTTCGCCAACTTGCACCTTCGTATCTGCTTGATTTTGTTCGACACTTTCGGTTAATCCTTTGACTTCAATCGTTAGCGCCTGAACATTTGATGCTAGACTATGTATGCTGGCAACAACTTTTTCAGTCGCTCCCAGTCTGTGTTCAAATGATTTTAGACTTTCTTGTATTACAGCAATCACTTTTTCGTTTTCTTGTACCTGCGCATCAAGCTGCTCGTGATTCAAATTACCTCACCACCCATCTTTTCAGATAATAAAAAGAGCGGACGAATCCGCTCTGCGTCATGATCGACCCCGCATGTAGCAGGGATATTGGCGAAAGTGGCAGGTTTCGAACCTGCGCGCCGTTTCCGGCCTGACGGTTTAGCGAACCGTTCTCTTCGACATCTTGAGTACACTTCCGTAATGGAGCCTTCAATCCGATTTGAACGGATAACCCGATGCTTACAAGGCATCTGCTCTACCGTTGGAGCTATGAAGGCATAATGTATAGCCAAGAGCCTCCGCCCAAGGCCATACAAGTGCAGTCCGCAAACATACACCCCAATTTGGTGTCTCAGGGTGGATTCGAACCACCGACGCCTAGCTCTTCGGGCTAGCGCTCTACCAACTGGGCTACCGAGACACGATGGGCGAGCGAAAGGGGATGCCCGCCCAAAAGAAATGCGTTAAGCTGCTGACTATCGTAGTTCCAAGAGAAATGCCAGTTCTTCTCCGCGACAATCCTTCGTGAATATCTCGCTCACGAATTCTTTGCCGCAGTCCATCGTCACGACTTGGAGAACAGCGATCACTTCATCCGCGTTCTTCGGGTCGAAGATTTCCTTTAGGGATGTCTTCACTACTTCGGCAGGGCAGAGGCCGCAGTCTTCGTCGAGATCGTCGTCATCTGTGTCGTCATATTCCGACTCGTAATCATACTCCGGATCATAATCATCGATTTCAACCTTGGTCAAATCTACGTATATACCGCATTTAGGACATTCAACGAGATCATGAGCGTTAACATCCTTCATCATGTCGAAAACGAAGAGCGTATCGCAATGATTGCACTCGACTGTGTAAAGAGCCTCATGCACGGGCTTAATGGTTCCTTCGTGTAGAATTCTGGTCATCTATTACCTCAATATTTATTTCAATTTCATTATGCAAACATCTTCCAGACAGTCTTCCTTCAAGAAGAAGCCTCAGACTCGGTAAATCTAAAATAGTAGTTGTGAGTTTTGCTCCCACTATTACAAGACTTTGAAATGTATTTATAACAAATGCCGGTTTTTCGTTCAGCATCTCTGGCAGACTCATAGGTTGCAAGTAAATTGTTAGATAAATCATATTGCGATACGGGTTTGCGGAATCGTCCCATAGCCTTCACTGCCTTGGGAAAATCGATACCATCCGATAACTCTTTCCAGTACCGCTTTTTATAAATATCACCTACCGTACTAGCAGATACATCATATTTTCGCGCTATATCCGTATGGTGTTCCCCATTGCAAAGATCTACAATGATTTGCTTAACCACTTCTTCGGAGAGTTTTCTTGCTGATCGCCCAATGATTCTCTTCTTGAAAGGAAGCCCCTTTGTCATCTCTCCGTAATTCTCACGAAAATAGATTTGATAAATATTTCTTCTACTTACACCAGTCTGCTCTGCAATATACGGAATGGGATCATCAAAAAGATTTAGCCAAAAAACCACCCTCACGAACTGATCCCATGTGATCTTATGCTTACCAGCGCTGAGAGTATCATATGACGATATTCTATGCGGTATAGCATCTACCTTATTACTTACGTTATATCCCTTATCACGCTTGTAACTTTCGTAATAATCCATCCAGTATTGTTCCCTGTTAATCCGATCTTCGATACTAGTTGTTTCTATTATGAAGAAGTTAAAATTGTCTGCCCCGTATTTATTCCATGCTCTTTGTAGAAACATACTGTGATGTTCCTGTTTTTTGAGAGCCAGCTTATGACCTGCCCATCTGCGGTAGATATTATTTGATGAGCCTATATATCGTTTGCCATTAACTGTGTTTTCGATACAATAAATACCACAGGTCTTTTCTTTTGCCATGATTAAGCACCTCCATGTTTAATACGATGGATAAAGGGCGACAGTGGAGGCTATCGCCCTTCGTTTTACACGTCAAACGTTTCGAACCGCATAACGTAACCAGATTTATCAATTCAAAATAATTGTTTTGCTTTCGATATGTCCAAACACAGGGTCGAACACATATACCTTTGCCGCAGCTTTACCGCCAACGAGCAGTTTGTCGCTATAAGGACATGACCCAACAAAGCTTGGACAGTTCAGAACTTCAACGTTATGCTGATCTTCCTCGGCAACCACAATTTCATGGGATGTATGTCGGTGTCCAAGAAATACGTAATCATATAAAGTCCGATGCAGGTTTGCCAAATCCTTAACGACGTTCGCAGGATTCTTGATCTGATGTCCGTGTAATGCTACGGCTTTGAAGTCAAAGATGCTAAACGCAGCGTACTCTTTGCTTAGGTCGTGAATTACCTGAACTCTACCATTGGACGCCAACAGATCAGAGATGTAGTTGACGATGATCCGCTCCATATCCTCAGTGGCTATTTCACTTGCTTTAGTGCCGAGCGGGCGCACCTGAGAATGATTCGATGCGGACACGGGGTAATAGTCCACCATACAGACAGAGGATAACTGATTTAAGAATTCCGCTAGCAACCGCGACACTTCAACGACCGCGTCCACGACCGGAACTTCATTGAGCGTAAGATCGGAAATGTGGATCATGCCTTGAATTACATCTCCCATGTTTAGCACTTTGATTTTCTGTATTGCATTATCAACTATATAAGTCTTCAGTTCACTCAACAGATAATTGAAGCGTTGCTTGCATATCGCCCGATTGAACGTGTTGTTTTGCGACTTGAACGCTGATCCGAAATGAATGTCACTTAGGCAGAGCACATATTCTCTATCCCGCCCCTGATCATAATCAATTGGTTCAAAGGTGGGACAGGGGAGGGTAGTAATCGCTTCTTTGATTCCTTCGTAAAATAGTTCGAAGCGGTTCTTCTGGCGGTTGATTCTATTCTCGAATATCTGTACGGCTTGGAGCTTCGTTCTCTCGTCTTGAATGGCTCGCTTTTTTAAATCTAGCTCGTCAAGCTCAGGAGATCGCGGTTCTACTTCACCGCCCTCACCCTCGTCAGTAACCTCATGCATTTCATCCATGAGCATCGCCATCCGGAGACCTTTTAGGATTTTTCGCGCATGGTCTTCTGTGACGATGGGCTCGGCTGGAAAGAGTAACGCGTAGATTTCAGAATGTCTTAGTTCGTAATGATCAGTGGTGAGACGCTTGAAATAGTCGAAGGTGGTTTCTTGTGGGAAGCGTTTAAGTGTGCTATCTATTACTCCTCACCACCTGCTGATACATAATCCGTATCTTGTTTGATCGTTATTGAAACGCCTGGAATACCATCCCAAGCCTTAAGGATATCCATGATGTCGAACTCATTCGTTTCGTCTTTTAGCTCCTCTGTGAGCGTCATATCCTCGACATTTATAACCGCGCTCTTAAACGACATGGACTTTGTGAGTTTACCCAAAATAATAATCTCCTTCGATAATCTGAATTAATAATTTCGTGATCGATTGTAACGTGGTTTGTTCGCGTTTCTCTTGTCAAATTTCTCGACCAGTTCTTTCGCCATGCTATTCGTCCCGACGATTAGCCGCATGAGCTTTTCATCTTCGGCCAAGTAGTACCGATGCCTGCGACTCTTGTGTATCGCCGTGCGGGTGATGGGTGCATCATTGAAACGGGAGCGAATCAGCTCGGATTCGTCTTTTGTGATTGGGATTATGAAAAATACACATCCTTAATAAGTAGATTTGAGAGACAGAAAAATATCCCCTGCCCCTCATATATTAATCAAATCTCTCATGTCCGAATTGCCAGATAAATAGGGAGTTATTAGGCAGTTTCTATTGTTCTACTTTTTGCATCCAGTTCAGCCTTATGACGCCGTTTTTGCTCCCGTCTTCTTTCTTCAATACACTCTTCACAATACAACTTTTTGTTATTTGTTTTCTTAATCAGAGAATCACAGCTCGCGCACTGGACTATCGAGTCAACTCCGTGCTGCCGATCATAATACCAACCGATGTTCTCATAGTCAGTAACCATAAACGCGACCATATCATTCTTCGCAATACACTCTTCGAGAAAATTCAACTGTATTAAACCTTTATGTTTTATTGTGATGATGTTTTTATTCGCCAAGTATTTTATAATATCTGTATTGATATTGATAGCAGCAGGCGTATTACTAATCCGTTTTAAACGTGCATACTCACGGCTACCACCCTTGAAGTACAAGCTAGTATACTGAACACCATGCTTCAGCTCATATGCAATTTTACACAGCTTATAGTTAATTAGGAGTGTAAATACCAGTTTCTTCGCATCATAACTAATATCCATTCCGTCAATAAAGGCCATTTCACCCTTATAAACCTCCACGCAATCAATCTGAATTAGACATACATCCTTTTCATCACTTTTCTTCATGGCCCTATTAATTAAGCTAAAGTCTCTAGCCCGTGAATACCCCTTAAGGTTCTTTTGACAGAAAGCATATAACTCCGACCTGCGCTGTTTCGGTTTAAGGCCCAAAATTACTTTTAGATAAATTGCTAATAGTTTGATTTCCGATGGTAGATGTTTTAAGTCCAATGCGCCTTGATTGTAAATCTGCTCCGCATGTTCTTTCTCGCGGAATCGATAATCTCTAATTAATAGCAACCTCCTCTAACGCAAATTTATCGCCCATATATTCGATATCTCCGTCCTGGTGGGGTAGGGGAAACAATACAGTTTCAACCCCGAGGTTTCTTTTCAAGTTTTTGAATATGTACTGCCCACAAATCATCCATAGCAGATCCTTATTACTACTTGGCCGATCTCTATAGAAATAATCTACTAGGCAATTAGTAACCGCAAAGAAATTAGAACAAACTGCTGATATATCATCAACCAGTGCAGAAATAGCCTTTTCTCGATCTTCCTTCTTGTCATCGCCCTCAGTTGATAGTCTCTTGCGCTCGATTTTCAAATACATTTTAACGATATCAACCAACGCTTCTTTATCTTGAGCAGAATACGAACAACGGTCACTCTTAAGCCAATCTATCTTATCAAATACGCCTGCATTAAGCTTGTTTGATATGTCGAAGTTGATTCCCTCAATATACTTGCACAGAAGATTCATTGGACTATCGCTATCAGTCACAGGCATGTACTTCCGCAGGTTCTCTATGAATTCAGATTCAGCACGAGTATGTCTTTTCGCAACCAACAACTCATCGAGAGTAACTCCAAAGCGTTGCTGACAAGTCATATTGTTTTCGTCCATATAAGCACTATACGTTTGTCTGCAATCTTTGTAACGGTATCTGAAAAAATACGGATGTCTATTCAGTAGTATGGAATTATGAAGCTCCCTGTTTGCTTTCTCATCCAATGTCTCCAAGTGATCTTCGGGCTCCTTCCGATATTTGATCCAAACTTCAGGGATACCTTTTACCGCCTTGCCAATCTTTGCTTTATCAATTTGCGCAGACTGCGCCTTACAGCATTGTATTAACCGCTCATAAGTAATCTGATATTCTCGACTTTCCTTCCCGTACAGTTCCTCCAATCTGGGTAAGAGTGCATAGGCGTTGCTACCCTTATTTGTGATAGAGCCGATGATAGAACCAAAAGCAAATTTATCCGCCTCATACAAATCTCTCTTAGTAAATTTCTTAGACTCAGGCTTGGGCGCTTCATAGTACATTGGCAATTCATCACGATAAACTCCGGAGATAATCTCTGCGGACGATGTTGTCGCAAGTATGTCATAATCAAAATCTGCGCCTCCGAAGTTCACAGTTTCATGTCCATGATAGTTAAGGATGATCCCTGATGTGCAATACCTATACCAGAAGTTTGTCTCGACATCATTTCGAAGATTCAATAGCACATGTTCCGACCTAAACGTCAACGGGGATCGCATTCCATCTACGAGCTGCACTCCACGCATATTCCAGTAGTTCGAGTAAAATTCTCCGTCTTTAAGAAGTCCGGTAACTTGTAAACCACAAACGTGTTGCATGAACCCATACGGGTCTGATACGAGCGGTTGAAAGTTACCATCTACAAAAATATCGCCCATGCAAGCATCGTGGATCTTCTTGCGGAGAAGCTCTTTGATTTTCTTGCAAATGTACTTATCATGACGCAGCTCCGGACAAACTATCAAAGCTTTAATCCAATACTGTTGACCATCTCTCATAAAGCGCCGGATGCTTTCCTCGCTATTGTTTACACCGAGCAGGAACAGCAGAGTATAATTGAAGTTATCATACGACACACCCAGCAACCAATCAACAAACTTTTCGCTAAGGTTTTCAATGTCCTTCTGCCCAAGATTTAGGGTCTGGATAAATTGATAATTTAACCGCAATATGTTTTTATCTTCCTTGCGCGCATGCTGCGATATGCCCCAGTACAGTTTATTGGCCCTATAGAAATCAATGTATTCTTGAACGTTTTTGTACCCCCTCCACAGCTTGAACTGAGATTCGGTCAAAATAACGTCATATTCTCTCAGATCGGCTTTTTCGCCGTAGATAGTGTCCACGACATAATTGCCGCCATTGACCTTTTCACAGAACTCTTCGATGGGGAATACGCAGAGTAGCCCCTTGATAAAGCTTTGCCTGACGCAGAACTGAGATGGAACATAATCTAAATCCAAATCCTCCGCCCATTTCTGCGCCATCGAATAGCTTATCAACCCCATGCCGTCTGTGCGGTTCATCTTTACGGTGACATCCTTGGTTTCAACAAGGTCATCCGCGTTCCAGTCGTCTGTCTCGGTTACATAGTGAGCCTTAAAAGTCACCTCGTTTTCGAAATCCTTAACGACAATAAACCTTGGTTCAGTAACCAACTTAGTGGCCGAGCTCGCCAAACCAAAATACGCATTAAATTTGTTGGGGGCGATTTCTTGTTCAAGGTCGCGATTGTTATTAAGCCTGCGCTCAAGCTCATCAATAATGACTGAGCTACACAGAATAACAGTAGACACCCGCGCTTTACCAGCAGGACAGCTTAGCCGCTCATACTTAACGCCATTGATGAAGATCCCGTTTTCGAATATGTAGTCATAGTGCTTAGGGTGATCGATGACCACGGTTATGTATTCCGGAATAAATAGCGTATCGTAAATCTCTTGTTGTATCTCCGTTAATGACCTCTCGTCATCGCTAAATTTTTCGCCTCGTTTTAATGCATCGCGCTTCTTATATAACTCCTCCAACGCATCGTAATCAATGTTCCGATTGGTTATGTCTCGAATACTGCGCAGCATCTGGTTGTCTGCCAAGGCTACAATTTCTTTGAGACCCTTTGCTTCGTTGAACGTGATATCGATATTATATCCGAATTCCTTGAGCCTGCTTGAGCTGAACTTATAAGTAAATAGTTGTCTGTTTATCAATCATTCGCCTCCCCACGTTTCATCAATGATTTTTACATCATCAAAACCACGTTCTCTTAGTTGCCCTACGACGGCATGATCATAATAAATGGAATCCGCAATCATTAAGACATATTTGTCTACACCAAGCTTATCTAATTGATTTAGACAAGGAATAAAATTATTAGAAATATACTCATATGAATCTACATATACTCCTCTTACAAATTTGAACCTAAAAGGATAATTAACCTTTTTGTCTTTAGCAAACAATAATCTAATTGGTTTATTATAATATGTCACAATACGCCTTTTAAGATTACGAGTGTTATTTAGCTCATTTGTTTTGTCGGTAATTGCCTCAATGGTAATATTCTTAATAAAACTGAACACCTTATTAAAATCAAACCCATCTTCATATTCTAATTGATGAACCAGTGTATACTTATAACCATGACCCCACCTTGGGCCACCACGTTTACCCCTTCCAATCACTTTTGGATATTCTCTACTAGTACAACAATCACAGCTATTATGATGAAAAAAGAAAGTAAAAAACTGAGGCAACTGAAAGTATAACGACGCAATATATTTATTACTATCTCTCCTACCTAAAGCAAACCAATCTTGTTCTTCACATAATCCATTAAGCCTTGCCACTAGGGAATTAAACATTTCCTTCGTGTGCTTCACTACTTCATCTTTTTTTTCTTTCTCGTGAATAAACCGAGAATCCCGCTCCATCATATCATCTACCTTCGCGCAGCGTGGTATGATTGTATTCCCAGAATCACTTATTACGAGATCAGACAACTTGTACGAAGTATATTCTGGTGGACAATACAATTGTAAATTTAACGCATTGCGTAGCTTTTGACCATCATAATACACTTCGTTTTTATTTGTATCCCAGTAAAAACGTGCATATTTTTCAATGGTCTTATAATGTTTGGAGTGTGTAATGCCAGTTTCCGACACTTCCAGATTGTATTTCTGACTCCCAAGAATCCAGATATCCTTGACTCCAGCTGCGCGATACAGCTCATGTCTCTCTAAATAGTGAGTGCTTAATGGCGAGCATTGGTACTCCAAAACATATTGTTTTCCATTGTATTTAAACATCACATCGGGTCGCTGTTTTGTCTCTGGAATCCAACCTTCTAGTACAACGTCAGTTACGCCTTCTTGTTTCTTGGCCCATTTATAAAGTGCTATTTTCCCCTTAATATGCTCTTCGGTTTCGGGCTCATAATACTCATATAGACATTCCTCTTTGTCTTTGTGTCTAAAATACGGCGGAACAATTCTGCCGTGACAGTATTCATAAGGCTTGCCGCAGACAGGGCATAATAGAATGCCCTTACCAGCCCACGTCTTTAAGGTCTCTCGACTATGCGCACCATCGTAACAGTTAATGATATTGTCTTTTAATTTTGCCGTCAGCAACTAGCATTTTCCTCCTTCAATACTTTACTTTGACGCCCTTTTCGCACACCATATGTACGCGAAAGTAAACTCCTTTCCTCAACCAAATACCCCACGATTAAACACTGCTTCTCTCTCACTCACCATGCTCCCCCTGACGACTAGCCCCCACTCCAACAATGCATCATCCCAGACCATATCCCATCCGAGATATTCAACGATCTCGCGCAGCTCACTCAGCTCCATAACCTCAGTCCAACCATCCTTGAAGACAACTGAGACCTCATTATCCGAATGCCGATTTAGCCAAACATCTTCATAGTTAACTGCGTCGAACGCCGCCAACGTACTGGTCGGAGTAGCTGTAGTAGGTGTTGCACTCGTAGGTGTCGCCATCTCAATAACCGTATACCAAGGAATATCCGCCTTGTACCCAGCCAAACCCCTTACGCCCCCAGATACAACGAACGCGATCACGTTTTCATACTCATTCACATCATAAACAGCGTAAATATCGCCCACGCCATCCCATGGCCCACCATCGCGATTCGACAGCTTAGCCAACTGGTACACAGCCTCGTTGTCACGATACAGCGGATAGAACCTGCCATATTCCAAGTCACTCTCAACCCCAGTACCAACGATCATCTCACCACGACAGATCCCCTGTGTCGATGTATTCGCTCTCGCCGTAAAATGTAAGTAATAGACCTTCGTATGTTCAGTAGCTGGGGCAATATACAATCCGCCGAGATCGCCCGAATACGCGTCGAAGTTAAACACAATCCTATCGTGCGAGACGTTCATATTAGTCCGAATAGGCCACGAGGTAGCACTTATCCCGTCCGTCTCAACCAGGAACGCCATCGTAGTCCACGTAAAATCAACCCCTCCACCGGGGCTAGTGATTACTAGCTCGGCTTCGCTCATCTGCGGCAAACCCCACGCATAGTCGCCTACATCTTCGATTCCCTCAACTGTGATCTCCGCCATGAAGCTTATATAATCGCCTGCGGCGTATCGCACGTCCGACATTCCGATACCAAGTGTGCTGACGCTCCATGTAGTCATCAGCGGGCGGGCTACTGTTAGATTGGTTAAGCTTATGGGCTTTTGTTTTAATGGTTCTGTGCGCTCGGCTACTAGGGATGATGCGTTCCCGGAAATCAATAGCAGGATGACCACGGCCAACACAATAGCAAGTGTCTTCTTCATGACGTGTACCTCCAGCTACGGATTGCCGACTTGTAATCCAAGTCCTCTTCGTTGTCGCCCAGATACTCATCGTCGCCCGCGTCCATCATCGCGAAACATTCTCTCCGGTATTCAATCCTACCGTCTTCTATCATTTGGGTTATCCGCTCCTCTTCGTAATCTTCTTCTGTGATAAAACACTCTTCGTTATCATCAGGTATGTTATCGCAGCCCTCCAGGCTCCAGTAACATCCTTCGCATTTGTTACTTTGATTTGACATTAAGTGTAGTCTATAGCCTCGCTCTCTTTTTCTTAACGTTCTACGTTTGTTTTTAGGGGTAAATTCAATGCGAACACGCGGGTAAGGTGTTTGTACCTCCGGCGTGTTTCTCGCGCTAATTTGATCAATATTTATACTATTCTTGGAATGATTTCAACACGTCCGTTGCTTAGATGTCATATGCTTAACGATTGAACTGCAACTGCTGTTTTGCCTGCCTAAAACTCGCTATCTATTCTCAGATTGTTTCTGATGCCACTTCTGAATATTTTCTCGGCTGGCACGTATCTGCTTCTCCGACCTTTTTTGCTTCTTTTTGAACGCGATATTAACCAAGTCCAGAGGAATTTCAGCAAGTACGCTCGCGCCCTCATCATTTATTGCGCGGATGCGAATATCATCCGGGTACTTTTCTTTCCATTTCATAATCTTACTCACTATACGGCGCTCAGACGATGATATCAGCGCGAAGGTATCTCCTTCAAAATGATCCCAGTTAGTTTCTCTCAGTTCCATCAACTACTCCTTTGATTTAATATTATGTATTACGTTTTGTTCTTATCAGCTCGTCTTCCTTTCAACGAACCACCTATCTTCCTCCAAGAAAACGAACCGCTGGTGGCCCAAAATCCAAACCTCATACCGAACGCCGCACCCTCCGGCTTTCCTTGATGCAGCGTAACACCAGCTCTCGACGCGGTCAATCTCGAACCGACGCCCATCTTCCCAAATGATCTCCATTGGCATGATCGTACCGTCCGGCATGAACTTCGCCACGACCTCAATGTATATCTTATTTGGACTACAGTATTCTTTTTCCAGACGATGGATCATACCGGCATAGCCTCTCTAAAGAATCCTATCGGATGAATAGTGTGATCGTCTTTCGGATTCACAGCGTTCAAACCTCTGTCGCCAAGCAACGATGCCCGCGAGAGAGTATAGTGTCCATATCTCCGCCGCAGCTCATCGACGGTGCCTTCCAAACGCTCTCGGCGCGACAAACTCTCTTTATCCTCTAAGAACGATAGCTGTACATCATCAACACAGGGAATCAGATCAGTCGTTCGGATACCAATGCTGCGAATGGGTTTGCGCCATTCGTAGTGCTTCTTGAAGAGTTCCATTGCCTTCTTCATCAACTCGGTAGAAAGATTCGTAGGCTCCTTCAGCTTGCCCTGTCGTCCAAACGAAGCCAGCTCTTTGTCCCGTACATAAATCTGAACTGTCCGGGCCCGAAACCCATGATCTCGTAGCCGCTCGGCCACACTTTCGCACAGCACATAGTACAGCAGCTTCACATCTTCCTCGTTTACCAAATCCCTCGGCGCAGTCGATGAGTTGCCGATGCCCTTAATTGATGAATCCGCGTCCTGCCCTGCGACTACCGATTCGTCTCTGCCGTTCGCAAACATATGTAAAACCAACCCGTGCTTGCCGAAGAAGGATTGAAGCATCGCCGGATTTGAATTGGCGAGCTGCCCTATAGTCATGATGTTCAGGCGGTTTAGCTTGCGCTTAGTCGCGTGGCCGACATACAGCAGGTCTTCGACGGGCAACGGCCAAACTATATCACGGTAATTGTCTTCGGTAATGACGGTCGTCGCGTCGGGCTTTTTGTAGTCACTGCCCAGCTTTGCGAACACCTTGTTAAAGCTGACGCCGACTGAAGCAGTGATGCCTAATTCAAACTTAATCCGCTCGCGGAGCTCATTAGCTATCTGGATGCCATCGCCTCGGATCAGACGGCTTCCTCCAACGTCGAGCCAATTTTCGTCCAAGCCGAAGCTCTCGACCTGATCCGTATAGTCGCTGTATATCCTGCGGCCCATACGAGAGTACCGGACATATTGGTCGTAGTTCGGCGGCACGATGACTAGGTTGCCGCATTGGTTCCTTGCCTGCCAAAGAGCTTGACCCGTTTTGACTCCGGCCTTCTTGGCGAGCTCGTTCTTCGCGAGGATGATACCGTGACGTGCTTCTGGATCACCGCCAACTGCTACGGGGAGATGGCGGATTTCTGGACGGTGGAAGCATTCGACGTTTGCATAGAAGGCGTTGAAGTCTACGTGCAGTATTGTGCGATTCGGCATTGAGATCATCTCCAAAAGAGGGATATTATCATTATACCCGCTAGTATGGAGAAGTCAATAGGAGAATATCGCCTATGTCTCGCAATACTCACTCGGAAGGAGATGCAGGGGCTTCTCTTGCGCTCTTTCTGCTTGTCAAATACAAGCACATTGTGTCAAGAATGTATATTGCGGCTTTATACTCGTTCGCCCATTTGCATAGCTTAGCTACAACCATAGTCAGATGATAATCAAGAAAGATTAACGTCATAACAAAGTATTTCCATATTATCAGAGGGGCGAAGAGAATCGCCATAACAGTAAAAGCAATTATCTTTTTCATATGACTATCAACACTTCCTTGTCAAGTTGACTTTTCATCTCATCCAAGATTCCTACCAACCAAGTAGCCCTCTTAGACATCCTGACATCGAGCACACTCGCTATCGGCACCGTCCTCTTGTACTCGCGCCCTTCGTGGCTTATCGTAAGCTCAGCGGAGTCGGTGTTCGCATTCCTCCGGATGGTTACGGAGTATTTCGGATTATTGTGTACCCACGGCTTTGCGTAGGCTTCTAATTGTTCAAACATTATTTACCTCCAATTTGTATAAAATGTGTGTCTCTGTTATAATCACATAGGGGTGATTACTAGTGTCTGCGCCTATTCAACCAATTCCTGCGCCAACTCCAACTGACTGGGGTGCAACAGCGGCTTGGATTGTTCTTGCTGTTGCTATTATCAGCCCTCTACTCACAACAGTGTTCAACAGCCTTTTTGATCTACACAAAAGCAAAATTGAATACGAACGCGGCCTCAAACAACGTATTTACGAAGGATATATGATTGCTGTAGGTCAACGCTTAGCTGCCGATCCCTCTACAACCGATGCTGTTGATATCTTAATGGCCGCACATAATAAGCTTTTGATTTACGCCACCCCTACAATGATCCCGAATATGATGAAGGTTGTCGCTTTGGCAGCTAAAAGCAAAGCTGATAATACTGAATCCATATTACACATTGTAGAGAAAATTGCTCTAGAGATGGCAGGTAAAAACTTTACCCGCGAGCAAAAGTAAACTAAAAGCCAAAAGGATCTATACCGTAAGTAAAGAATCCAAGTTTTGCCGCAGCTAAAGTAGCAGCAATCCAGATAATAATATTTCCAATTAGGACATATATCTTATGATGGTCGGTATCTTTGAACGATAAGAACATTATTGCATAGCCAATTATTACAATTGCAAGAGCGATGAACCCCAATTATAACTCACCCTCTTTCCAGACACCATTAACTAGGTGTTCCACTTTAATAGTCTTCATATCTTTTTCAACTTGTTCTTCGACCAGCGCATACTGACCAGTTTTGCGCATGACCTCTAATCTGTGCCAGTGTTTGAAGTCTGGCTTTTCAAGTAGACGCTTGAATGCTTTGCGCTTGTTCTGCTCGAAGGATCGTTCTTCTTGACATTCGGAGACGGCTCCGGAGGCGGGATGGGAAATGCGTGCTGCCGAAAAGGTCTTGTTTTTCTTCTGACCGCCGTTGCCAGAACCTCGGAAGGGCTGGACGATGAAGTCGCCGTGATCTTTGGAGAGAGTGAATAGGAGTTCTTTCACAACGACACCCTCTTAATCAATAATGTTCTTTAGGTTGAGATACTGTTCAATATACGGCTGTCCATTAAAGGCTACCTGTTTCAGATTCGTAAAGAACAAGCATCTATCAGTTCTCTTGCAATCCTGTTGAAACACAAGATTTTGGTTAACGATTCGCTCTCTGTGATCTACGTAGTAATAATCTGCGTTAGGCGAATAGCGATACATTTCGTTCTGGATTGCCAACAGGTGTTGTAAAATCACACTCTCTTGGATTTCCCAATATTCTTTAGCCAAGATGAAAATACCATTCTCTGAGTCAAAGTAATACCGAGTACGTCTTTCTAATTCTTTTTCTCTGAAACTACTGTCGCATCCCTCCTTATCGAAATACTTTTCAGTTCCGCAAATCCAGATATCAGTGATGTCTAATTCAGAATACAGCTTATGACGCTCGCGGTATTCTCCGCTAATGGGAGTACATTGGTATTCAATCACGTAAGGATCATCATTATAACGAAAGGCTATATCTGGTCGTTGATTAGTAGCAGGTATCCAATGTTCTAATCTAGCGTTGGTCACTCCGTCCATACCCTTGATCCAATTGTAAAGCGCAACTTTACCCTTAAAATGCTCAGGACTCTCTGGCTCACTGAACCGCGTACATTCGGTGCTGTTCTTGTGCTTAAAATACGGTGTGTTTACATCGCCATGACAATACATATACGGCGCATCGCACACAGGACAAAAAAGCATTCCGTCACGATGATATTGTTTTAGTACCTCTTTACGTAGAATTCCATCGTAGCAATTAATTAGTTCGTCTTTGTATTTTGCAGTAAGCATAATAGCTCCTAGTTTAATATGATGGAAGCTCGAAAATCACTTCTGACCCAAAGCTCTCGAACAGACGATTCACTTCGTTGTATTGCAACGCGCTTCCGCCAAAGAACAATTTCGCGTTAAACAAGACGATCATATTCTCCGGTTTCATGTCATCTAAAGCAACCATAACTGCGATCCGTTTTCGGCCTGCACCAAACCTCATACCAAGGATGTCATTACCGAGGCGACGACATTGTTTAATGGAGTACCCAAGTTTCTCAGCCAACTCGCCCAAAGTCATTGGCACCAAGTGCTCGATCTCATTTGTATTCGGATTCTTCGCTAAGCAGTTGAAATACGGGTTTATGTACGGAATCATTTGAAGTACGACGCCCATCTTATGATGCTCAGCAGGCGTAAGGTTCAGATACAACTCACGCACCATATCAGTGAATAGACGTACAGCCTTGACCTTCTCTCCGCCTGCGCGCATAAGCTCACCAAGTGGCCCCTTGAAGATAAAGTTATCATTAATGATAACACGGCCCCTCTTGAACTCAATATAATCATGATCGAGCATCTTCTGAATCCATGCCTTATAGGTCTTTCGATCCAGGTTCATCAGTTTGAACACCTCACTCGGTTCGACATACGAACCATTAGACTTTAATTTGTTGGTATTGAACTCTGCGTAGGTTGACAGGTATACCAGGCGGCTTATGTCCTGCGTCTTCAGGTCAGGAAACATACGTTGTTGTTCTTGGAAGTAGGCCCAAATGAAGCTAGAAGGGATCTCGTCAAGTGACTCATCCTCAGTAAAGCCGCATTTCAAACGGAGAGTCTTGTTCTCCATATCTAGCTTGAATTGCTTGAGGGCGGTTTGCTCGCGCTCGATCTGAGAGTGCTGTCGTCGTCGTGCCACCTCTGCATGTGTAACAAGCGTATAATTTTCCTGTTCAACAACCTCGCCTGTATCAGCGTCTACTACTATGTTTACTACGTTCTTTGGTGTGTCCTTCTGCTGCACCATACCTCCTAAATAATGTCAGGGACAGATTTTCCCGCTTTAGGGACAGATTTTCCCACTTCCGTGCGAAAAAAGTCCCCAATATAGGGCTAAATCGGCCCAAAATGTGGTCTGTTACATCTAAAGGGAAATAAGTCCTAATCTTGGGCGAAAACCAGACATTGACGATGATGATAACAAAGAGGTGATTTTAACTCATGTCAGCATACTTAGTTCGACTTAGGTGTATATGACTGTGGTGAAACGTAAACAGCGTACAGAATCACCAGCTAATCTTATTATACAACAAACCGTATAAATAGTCAATAGCAATTTATTATTATGCATCGTAAATATGTAACTAATTTGTAACACACCATACTTTCGTCGGATGCGGGCTTGCGGTTGGCAAGCGAAGCGCCAGCCAACCGTGAGCACCAGCCGCGAAACGTCACTCATCCGAACGCGGGACGCATGTCCCGTGGGCGGATGCAAGGTTGGGCGATGACTCAGGAGACGATAGCTGTACTCGTTCGGCTCCGCTTAGCTCCGCCTTCACGACAACCCTCCCTCGGTATTCGCTTCGGCGTCCCGCCTGCGCTCATCGTCGTCGAGACGAGCTCGACAACGAAAAGTTAATCAAAGAACGCTCCTTACAACTGATTATCAGCATATAACTTGTTTACTTGAGTCTAACTGACCACAGCCCTCTTCCGACTATTCAACTCATTCACTGCCTGCACCCGCACCCAGAGCTCATTGCCTATAATGGCTTCATGGTTTCCCATATACCTTTTGCCACTGAATGATAGCATCCCTGCGTAGTACTCATTATTGACCATATGCTGAACCGTCTTATAGTTCCATGCCTTCATTGTAGCCGCAGGACGACGCTGTTGATAAGAAGCAGTATTTAAACGTTCAGCTATTTGAACCAGAGTTTTGCCCTTGGCTCTCATTTCAAAAATATCCAGAACTACAAACGCCTGCTCGCGATCAATTTCGGTGGACTTTCTGTCGGAGGCGTATTTGTAGCCAAACGGTTGTTTGCCTGAGGGTTTGTTGCCCTTGGAGGCTTTTATAGCTTGGCCATCGTAGAGACGTTTTTTGATCATTTTACGATCAAGTTCAGCGAAAGCACCCATCATCTGACGCATAAGGGTTTTCATAGTTTTCATCATTTCGGTGTCGGTATCAGCGATATTGATCGCTTCATTGCTTGCATAGAGAACAGTAACATAATTGATTTTCAATTGCTTCTCAATATATAATTGAAGATAAAAATCACGCGCTAAGCGATCAGGTCTATCTACGATAACATGTTTGATTGGCGGATTATTACAATAGTCCATCATCTCTTGTAATTCAGGTCTGTCTTCAATTTCATCCGCTCCGGAGATACCCTCGTCTGAATAGATGTGGATGAGCTCATAATTGTTATCGCGACAGAAAGAGACAATGTGTTGACGCTGTGTTTCCAACCCTTCGCCCTCTTGGACTTGTTTGTCAGTTGAGACCCTGATGTATCCGACGACTTTGGTCATGTGTGTTGTTCGCTCCTTCTTTAATATTATCTATTATGTATATCGGATTATTTGGAAGAAACTTTAGTATTTGCGGACGGAAAAGGTAGATAATTAGGGATTATTTTGAGAATGGAGGGTGGAAGATGAGATGGTTAAGGAGATGAGACCAGATATAACGCTCAAGATGTTATATGAGCTCGCAATGCTCGCTTTTTGGATTTTGATTCCGTATACCATAATTGGTGATATTGGATGGTGATTAGCCTATTTTGGTGTAGAACTGTGATTATTGTTTTGGTGTAGAACTGTGATTATACTATTGACATGGATTATTTAAGTCAATTTCGATTTGGGATAGCTGGGTAGATAGATTGTATGGGTAGGGGTAGTAAAAGCGAAATTTGATCGAGTTTTACAAGAATGATTCGTTGTTCTGGACATAGGAGAGATGGGTGTTGGGTAGCAGGTGGATCGAGTGCGGAAGTGCGATGAGAGGATGGCGGTTGGCTCGTGATTGTGTTAAGCGTAGCGTGAGATGGTCGAGATCAAATCGGGCAGATCGGATTTATTGAGTTGAAAATATCGGGGTTATGCAGGCGGTGTCTAGGGTTTCAGGGTGCCGGAGGCGGGATAGATATTTTTTTTATTTTCTGAGATTACGAGAGAATGAGGTTAATTCGGGAAGATGCTGGTGGTTAGGGCGTATTTTGATGGTGGGATTGATATTTATGGGATATAATTTGTATTTATTGGATATTTTTATTGGTTTGAGGTGTCTGTTTTTGAAATGGTGAAGGCCGTATAATATGCATGAAGTCTGTATAATTGCATAGTTCGGATGAGATGGTATTAAGGTGATTTACCGATTTGTATTTCGATTTGAGGTTTGATGTTTTGATCGGTAATGGAAAATACTGGTGTCAGTGATGGTGATCAGCTAACCGGCTCCAGGTCGCTGGAAATTATCTGGAAAACGTAAATATGCCCCAATATAGGGCGATAAGCGCCGCGCCGGGTATAGCAATCTCGTAACCGTAATTGCTATAACGTGCCAAGCGTCCACACCTGCCGCGCGGCTGCATATCCATATCCCTAGCATATCTATGTATCTTAATCGATCATAGCATACTTTGCATTACAGCGAATAATGCAATTGAATAAATATTAGCAAATTGGGCAAAAAAAGAAGGGTAAAATTAAAGCGCGTAGAATACTACCAACAAACCCATAAAAATAAACGGCGAATAGCCGAAAAAGGAAGGAAGTAAATACAATGACCACAGCCTACCACACCACACCAAGCGACGCTAATACCCTGCTACTATGCGCGAAGAACCCCCGCCCGCGCACTCGTGCCCAAAAACAAGCCGACCGCAAACGACGCAACACGCGCCGCATGCGCAATAAGGCAATCAGTATCGACCGCGCTCCACAAATGCCCGTTAGCTGGATAGCAGTATGGGCGGAGTACACGCCCAAAGAAGTCTATAACGCGCCACAAAATGAAGCGTTACCCATTAGCGCACAAATAGCACTGGCAAGCGCAAACGCCCGGAAAAAAGCTGTCAATCCTGTTACCTACGAGCTAATTAACGAGCGTATCAACGATGACTACAAGCAAGTGACCACAATAGAGATAACGACGCTCAAAACCAAAACCCGCCGCAAAGCCGTAAAGCGTCAAACCGTCATAGACTCGCCGTACTATAACGAGTACGAGAGCGCCGCCAAAACTGCCGTCAATACCGTCTATAAAAAATGCCCTACTGATGATATGCGGCGCTTAGTTGACGGCATGAGAGCGCCGATAAACGGCGTATCACAGTTGCAAGCGGCGCTCAACAATCCATATGTTACCCTGCCGGTATGCGCTGACACGGTACAAGAGTGCGGCTTGTCAATCCTCCAATCCTACCATAAGCGTAACCAGTACATGCAAGATTGGACATGGAGCGAGTATATCAATGATGCCGTACCGGGCGAGTTAATCAACCGCAAGCGCATAGCTATGAGAGCCGCTAACAGGATGATTAGCGGCGAGAAACACGGCAAAGGGCGCAAGGTTATTACGCAAGCATACGAGACAGATAACGGCGCTTGCAAGTGCTACAATCTTAGTATGCCCGATAACGTAACCATGATCGAGAGTGCCCCATACATAGAGTACGAGCGGGCATACCCTTATAATGTAGACTCTTACGACGCTATGAGAGATACTAACCCTGACAAGTACGAGTTATCGCAGCCGTCATATTATATCCAATCAAGGCTAGACGAGTTAGACGCTATTGAGGATATGACGGCGCTAATATCCGCTAAGGATATCGCCGTATTTGACCTCTTAATCCGTGAGTGCTACACACAAGCGGAGATTGCATCCATGTTATACCCCGATATGGAGCCGCAAGCGGCCAAAAATAAGGTATGCCGTGCCGTAAGACGCATACGAGAGACTATCGCCAATAGCGGCCAATATGACGGCGTAAGGCGAGATGCAGTCAAGGCGTATAAGACGGTATAAGCGCCGCCACAATGCATCGTATCAAATTAGCGCCAAATATGGCGCTTTTTTGTTGCGCAATTTTATTTATATTATTTTTGCCCTAACTGATTATTATCGTATCGCTCGTCTACATAGTGAGTGAGAGAGACAACGCACTCACGCGACGCGCACACAACGCAAGCGCAACGCACGACGTGCAAGTCTCGCAAGTCTCGCAAGCGTTTACAGAGATGCAAACGTAATTCCAGGTTGCGCTGGAATGCTTGTTTTCCTCAACATTGCGAGTTCGACCCCATGCGGCGAGCGGAAATAGCATGAGACGTGGTTCCCTTAAGTAACCTTAGGTGCCATATGCCGAATCATATGCGGCCCGGTCTTTGGGGGCTTGAGTACCATTGACAGACGCAATGCTATGTACATTGTGAGTCCAGATGATGCCTGGTGGGCAATATGCTAATAGTTGCCTGATCGCGATAATTCGCGCATCTTGAGAACAATTGAAGTAGGATTCATGCTACTTGGTTCCTGTTCCTTTCGGGTTCGGGTTCCGCGTTAAAACAAGGCCGAGCAACCCTTTGGTTCCCCTCGGGTTCTGATTGGTTATTGCATGAAAACTATAGATCGAGTTCGAAAGATGAATATGGGAATCAATGAGGGCCTGACGCTGATACATGGAAAAAGATTGCGCTAGGCCCTTTTTGCTGTCTTAAAAAGCCGGAACCTCCACGCGGTAGACGGCGGGTAACGCTAATCCGGCAAAAATTTATCGGAGGAAACGAAAATGGCTAACAAGACAATGCCCATCCTGACGACGGAGAAGTACCTGAAGGCGAATCAGAAGAGACTCGACCTGAACACATTGATCGAGAGCATGGGCGAGAAGATCACTGAGGCCGAAAAGCTCAAGGCAGTTGCCGAGCTGAATGACGCGCTAGAAGACCTTAACGATGAGGTTGAAGCGGCGGCATACAGGGCGCTGGTCGAAAAGGAAAATCCAGTCTTTGAGGCGCTTAAAGAGGGAAGCTTTGACCTCTACGGCGCGAAGCCGGATGACAAGGGCATGTACGAGTTCTCAGCGAAAATGCGGCTGATAGACCTCGTAAAGATGGAAAAGCAGAGCGAGAAACCGATTTTCGCCAATGGCCAGTGGGCCAATTGGATAGAGGCGCTCAATCACAGCATCTACAACCTTTTCATTGTGCGGCACGGGATCGATGCCGCAAAGGTCAGCAAGAAGCTGAAAAAGTTCAAGATTTCGCAGTTGGCGGAAAAGCTTGAGATCGCGTCCCTGGAAACCAAGGGCGGCAATATCAAAGCGCTCCAGCAGGTTCTGGATGCCGTAATCTTCGAGGGCGTGAAGGACAAGAAGGACAACGTCGTAAACAAGTACAAGGCTCTCGGGCACCATGTAGACGCGCTCATGGACTGCTATGCGAGCTTTTCGAACAAGTCCATCGGCACCATCGTATTCCCGAGCGACGAGACGTTCCGCAGGGAGCTCATGCACGTTATGAACCGAATTGTCACGGGCAAGGCGTTCGAGGGCGACCAGAAGTAGTATCTACGGAAAATACATAGGCGGTTGTTTGAGCTATCCAGTGACTGGCGGGAGCTTCATACTGGATGGCTTCATAGAGCGGCTTGTGTGCTCTGAGCGGAATTCTAAAAGAAATTTCAATTATAAATGGAGGTGAAAATCATTGGCAAAATTCTATAATTTCGCAGATGCCTTGCATAAATGCCGTACTGCGGCATACAGTGGCCCCATTAGCGATGAGGTTAAATACGGTCTGATCGCGGAAAAACTCTATGACCTCGGCACGCAAGACGGACGGAAATTTGATTTCTGTTTTGGAATTGAGTTTCCGAATGAAGTCTGTTTCATAGATTCCGAGACGGGCGAAATCTGCTATGAATTTCTCTATAGCGAAGATTTTGGCCTTATGGACGTGAACGACATCGAATAAAGATCGTTGTTAGAGTTGCATATCAAGCTTGGCGGCTAGGATATGCGATTCTATAGAGCGATTTTCAAAAAGAAAAATGAAAAGGAGATTGCTATGATTAGAAAACTCAAATTCGCATTCCGGAAGCTCCGGGCGATCATTCACAGTATCTTGGCAGACTTTGGTTACATGGGCGAAAACATCATGCGGGAAATCCGAGGCAATTACTAGAGATAGTTCAGACGAAAATTTAAATTCAGATCGGAGGTGATATCTATAAACAAAATTCCATTTCTACACGACTTGTCGCTCGCTGCTGATAAGTTCCGGCGAGTGGCTTGTCTAATGCGGCTTGATGCCCTATACTCATATGGACATCAACCTGTCCGAAGCCAGGTAAACGCAGACGGGACATGAAAAGCAATTCAATTTACGGAGGAAAATTCTAAATGAAAACAGTAAAGAAATCATTAGGCACGCCCTGCGAAAAATCTCATATGATACAGTTGCGTTTATTCCGAGAAGAGGTAGAGTATCTTTTGAAAATCCTTCCCGACACACAGACTACAGACGTTTGGATTACGGATAACGTAAAACTCGAAGAGTTTAAGGAATTTTTGCAGAAAGCTCTTGATGAGTAACAAAACAAAACGGGAGTAATCAAAAAATGAAAATGAAAATTTGCGTGAGTGATCACGTCTATATCGGCAAAACCAAGGCCGTTCCCGAATTAGAGAACGGTTTAGTTGTAGGCATCTATGACGAGATGCTTGAAGAAGATAACCCAGACGCATGGGAATTACAGTATGAGCAGGACGAATACAATTTCAATTCGTTCAGGCAATTACGATCCGTCATCCTTTCAGAACACGAAGAGGTTACTATCATTGCAGACGGAAAACACTTTTCCTGCATCGGGTATAACGCGCCCGATGAACTCTTTAACGAGACAGAAGAACGGTTGCGCTACATGATCGAAAACAGATCAGTATCCAGAAAGGAATTCCAGACCGAATTGAAGCGTTTATTTGGCGAGGTGGCATAATGGTCAAAGCCTACGGAAAATTCTATCACGAGCGCGAGAAGGAATCTAGTTGGGATTCTCCTGAGCCCTGCTCTGGAACATATGTGGAAAACAAAAATTCAATTACGCTATACGACATAGCAGGCAACAAGATCGGCAATCTAGGTAAGGCCAGCATCGAAATGTGGAAGACTAATCCAAAGGCAAATCTGAATCAGTTCGGGAAGAAGATATAGAAAGGAAAATTTGAAATGGCGCAAGCTATAAAGGCCGTTATTGGCGGCAAAACCGTAATGTTCGATTTGCCGCAAAGCAAAATTGGATATACGTATCCGCGCTTGTTTATTGATATAGGCGATGGGACGTATATCAATTATGATTTTGTCGTTGACGCAGCATTCAAAATGCCAGCGAAAAATTGGGATGATTGGATGAGTGACGCGATAAACGTAAGCGAGAAGGGAGGCGCTGAAAAATTCTGCGCCGAAATCAATTTGAACTATTCGGCGTTATGCGACGCTTTAGCACAAATGAAATCTGCTTGATATCCCAAGACAAAATATGTATTATGGAGGTGAAGTATGGGGCAAGGAGAACAGGAAGCATTGGGAAAGAAAATTGATCCGCGAATGGGCGAGTATTATGATATTTCTACGGAGGAAACTTTTCGTAAGTTCTGCGAGATAGCGCATGATATAGCAGAAGGCGAAAAATCATCAGAGTATTCGCCTGGAGCGATGAAGAGGTTGAACAAAGTCTTTTCACAAATAAAGGCTTTGCTCGACAAGGACGGAATTGAGTATAGAATCTTAATTGAAAAGTACGATTTTCTGCCGAGGAATGTTACGATTATTGTTGAAGCCGAATCTTTTGGCGCAAGTGCTAATGATTATTGGATTTTCAAGGACGTTGCGAACAATATCGACGGCTTCGATTCCGAGTGCATCTCAGATTATCAGGTTAGATATTTCTTTACGCTGAACGGCATTTTCTCGGTGAGCTTCCAAGGTGAAGAGGGAGCAAAGAAAATTCCGAAACGAGACGGAAAGCTGATTCAATTTTAGGCAGACGCAACACTGGCCCGAACGAGGGCCTTTTTTATTTCCCGCGCAGCCGCATCAAAACGCAAAACTCAACTAAAGGAGGAAAACCATATGAGAAAAGAAATCCTAATTCTGACCATCACAGTAATTCTATTCGCGACCTCATCCCAAGCCTTGGTTGCCGCTCCGGCCCTAGACCCGAACAACCCGGAAATCATCACCAAAGCGAACATTGGTTGTGTTCAGGGAGTCGTCATCAACGCAGACGACATCTTTACATACGTCAGCACAAGCGCAAACGATCTATCCGGATGGGTGTTGGAGCGCAATGATCGTCTAAGTATTGGCGACAAAGTCGTTATCGTCTACGACAATGCCGGGACGTATCGCATAGATGATGATTCGTTCATCACTCTTACAGTAATCTACTAGAGAAAAGGCGCTTGACAGTTTCCATTCCCAAAGCGCATACTAACGGAAAGGAGGTGCTCCGATGCGTTATGACATAGCAGTCCAGTGGGATGATGAAGCGGGCGTCTGGTGCGCCGTGTGCAATGAAATCCCACTTGCGCTTGAAAGCAATTCCCTTGATGCGCTCATCCTGAAGGTCAAAGTAGCGGCGCAAGAAGTCCTGGAGCTCAACAACAAGCCTTACGAAAACGCCCAGCTTTGCTTTAAGGTAGACCATATGGAGCGGATTGCGTAATGGCTGAATATGAAAAGAAAGTTCGAAAGGAGCTTCGCGACAACGGTTGCTCCTTTGTTCGTCACGGCAAAGGCGATCATGATATCTGGTACAGTCCAATCACAGGACAGAATTTTCCTGTGGACACTAAGATCAAATCTCGCCATATGGCAAACACGGTTATGAAACAGAGCGGAATTGTTCGCAGATTCTGAAAGCAAAAAGGCGCAGCCGCATTTCACTACGCCGTTTTGCTTTCCGTTTTCCGACAGAAAAAGTATCCATGTATATCCTAATCCAGTAAAAGGAATATGTCAAATGAGAAGTCTTCCCTAAACTGCTTTTGTCCATTATACTATAGTGGACGAGCTGGAGCTTAGGAGGTATTTATCGCACATGCCATTGATCAGATGCCCGTATTGTAGCCGAATAATATCGGCAAAATCCATAGTATGCCGATACTGTGGCGCATTCCCAAATCCAAAGCGGGCGAAGATTTTCATGACTAGCAATACTTTAGGAGGGATTATTATAGGCATTGTTGCCTTGATCGTGCTTACGGCCTACATTCTGCTGACGTAAAAGATAAATCATTTCGCCCATTCTCGACAAATAAATACAATCCATCTGTTCATTCGTCTGATACTGTTCTACGGGATACATATGTACGGGGAGCTGGTATCATTGCGGAAGCATTTCGACGAAGAATTTAAACGTGGAATAGTAGCAATGCATTCATGGAACAGAGGCCCAAAACAACTCGCGTTAATAGCTGGCGTCCACCTTAGTACAATCTACAGATGGATGGATTTATATTGCTCCTGTGATAAGCACGCCTTGAAACGCGCCCAACGTCGGATCAAGGAGCTTGAGGAGGAGGTGGCGCGATTAATTCACTAAAAGATTGAAGCGAGTAAATACGTTAATACCTTATCGGGAATTTGCAAAAATTCTATAGAACAACCACTAAACATAGAATCAAAGGAGGACTATCATGGTGCGCGCTAGACCAAAGAAGAAAACTATCCGAAAACTCTACGAATATCGCTATATTCACGCAACGGGCGAACGCTCTATTGTGGTGTGGGATATCCACTATCAATCCAACACGATGTTCTACTGCGTCAATTCACGCGGTCTATCACGACAGTTCAATATTATGGAATTAAACAAATCCGTATTTCTTAATGAGAACAGTGCGTTTGATCACCTCGACGCAGAAGAGGCATTCCAGACGACTAGCGAATTAGTAATTGGAATGTAAAAGGAGTATCTCTATGGCTAATAGGTTCATAAAGCGTGATCACTCTTTACCGCTTGATAAGAATTTTGCAAAAGTTCAGGCAAAATGGCAGGAAAACGAACGGTTGGACGAAGCGGTGATTATTGAGCCGTGGTATGAATTTTTTCAAGACTCTAAAAGGGCGCATGTCTGTGGGTGGATGATCAGTTGGGAGAAAATTGGACTTGAGGGTCAGAATGTAGAAATGCTTTAGATCAACCCATGTAGACATATTTCAAAAACATCATAATAAAATAGACCTTGACAACCTTAAACAAGGAGGCATATACTATGCGTACACTATTTAATTTGTTGGCTGTAATATTTCTTATCTTATTGATTGGTACGTTGAACGCGCTCGATCTTGACATCATCAGTCCATTACAGTGTTTGAAACAAAGTGTGCTTTGCTTCGGATTGTTTCTGTTGTTCGTAAGGTTGGGTAAAAACAAGATTCGTGGGAAAGGAGGTTGGATTATGGATTATTTAAAATGGATAGGACGCAAAATATCAAAGAACAATGTTAAGTTCACCATTGCTATTGCGTTCATTGCAGTTCATTTGGGCGGGTATCTTATCGCAATTAATGGCGGCAATAGGATTCTTGCATTAGGATTGGTTCTCGGATCATATTTACTTGGCACTGCGTTTGCGGTCGGACACACATATTATATCGCAGACAAAAAGAAAACGGAGCGTGTTCAATGAAAATACTAACGTCAGGAAAGGTAAACCGGAAACTGGATTGCCGTTATTGCGGAACCATAGTTGAGCTGAGCCGTGAAGAAGTCAAGCGGTTTCATCTGTATTATCCGAGTTCTGTAGACTGTCCACACTGTAACAACGACATTTCATTTATGGTTTTGCAAGGTGGATGTGTTGAGCAATCGCTGGAACTAAGGCACTATTAACAATATCGGGCAGGGCACTAGTCCCCTCGCACGGGATAGTAGGGAAGGCTGAATAAGCTCTGCAAGACGGAAGTGGGAAGCCGTCAAAATTATAATAGTTCGGAGGATTGCTTGTAATATGCACATAAATCCTGATCCATTTGGCAGGTATCAGTGGGGAAGGAGGTTATCATGATCCGCAAACTGATTTTGGCGCTTTAGTCGCCAGACCTGGGCACGTCTAAAACTGCCCATGCTCCCAAGTGTCAGCCTTCATGCGGCGGGAGTGGATTCGACTAATGACACAAAATAAATATGAGGAGTTTACAATGTACGCTGTAATGCCTGATGGCTCTATCATCAATTGCATTTATTCGGATAACCATATTCGAGAGATTAGATACGAGGCACGCAAACGTTGTATGTGGGATAGGCATCATAATGGATTGCCTGTTGACGAATTCGCGATGAAACAGGCTGAGGAAGATGCGGTCGCAAACGATAATACCGTAACGTTTAAGAATTATAATCATTTTAGACATGCTATCCAAGACGCGCTGGGTGCTTTTGAGGATGGTGCTAAAGCTTTTGTGTATAATTCTATTTACAAAGGAGTCATTGACGAAGATAAATTCATGGGAACTTGGATGGGTAGGAGCGCTCGAACGAAACGTAAGGCGATTATTTAGAAAGGAAATGAAATTATATGACCCAAAAGCACATCGAAACCCGCATGAACATAGCCGCAATCATGGATCTCGCCAAGCGCCATATAGACGATCCTGCGGAGATGCAATCAAGCGCCAAGCTCTGTTACGATCAGGCGTGTGTGATAATGCGCTTCGCTTGGAACGACCAGTACGTGAGTACAAAGGGCGCTGCTGAGAGGGCACTGAGGAGTCTGCGGTATTCAGTTGGCGTGTTCGATGAGGATTATAAACTGGCCGAGATGATTATGGAGAGGTTAAATCAAAATAAAGGAGTAGCGGCATAGGATGAAATTATATGATATATCGTTTCGCATGGACTTGTTGATTGAAATTTATCGAAACGGCAAGATTATTGCGTTTGGTACGTATCCGGAAGTCGAGGACGTAATTTTTCGTCACGAAGAATGTGCCGTTGACAACGTGGAGTTCTTCAACCTTGGACAAAATGTTCAAACGGTTTATATAACTGCGTAACAATCACTTATTTTATGCGGAAATTCGTTTTCGGGATGCCCTAAATTGGGGCGTTTTAAGGCTGGCAAATAAATACATGTAGGAGGAGATTAGAGATGAGCGAATACAGAACAACGGAAGCTTACATAGTCAAGGATAAGGCTGGAAATAGGATTGGGACGGAGAAAGATTTTACATTCGACCTTATCGACATCGAGCACGAAAGTATGCCCGAGCGCTACATAGATGCAATCAAAACTAGCGTCGAATCATGGGAGGTTCGTAACATCTTACAGAACGCAGCGAAGGATAACGATCTACTCCCGCTGGATTTCGATGCGGTTTGGAAAGCATCTGCTGAATGGTTGAAAAACGATGACGGGAAAGGATATGCATATTGTGACTAAATCCCTGTTCGAGCCGCCAGACAAAACGCTGGAGGCTCTGTAGAGCGATTTAGAAAACAAAAATGAAAGGTGGATTATCATGACGATTAAGCAATATGAAAAAGCACATAAGGACATGCCGATTTTTGAGGTGGTGGTTCAGGAGCCAGGAAAATGCTTTAGGTATTCTTGCTTCAACAAAAACGAGCAGCAAAGATCAGATATCGAAAATAGAAAAGTATACGACAGCACGACGATAAACGGCAGGCACATTGTATATTGTTGGTGAATTCAGGAGGCTGTAGATATGTATGATATTCTATGGGAAGAAATAGAAGCTTGCGAAACTTCTGCGGATGTACAAGACGTGTGGGATAAATACAGAGAGTACAGAGTGTTCCTAACAGAAGAGCAGGCAGATGAAATAGGCAGGGCGATAACAAATTTAAGATACGCTATTAGATTCTAATACGTATCAACGGGATCGTTAATTACATTAAAATAGAACCTATATTTAGTGATGAGTTGAAAGGAGAAAAATAAATGTACATTCAAGTTAGGACTTCCAATGCACTACCGACTAATGATGGCGGTTTCCATGAGCTGCACGATGTTAGATATCTTTCTTCGCCCATGCATGCAGTGGCAACGCTGGAAAGAATCATTGGGTTAAATCTGGTCTACGCATGCAAGGATGCGAAGCTAAAAGAGGTGGATGTCACAACGGGCCAATGGGATATAGCTCAAGCCATTGAGGAATGGAAAAATACATTCTATGAATTGAATGGTGAAATTAAAATACACGTATATTGCGAAGCGTAAGAAAGGGAGACGATCATGAGAATAAACATTGAAGTACCCTGGAACATTGGTGACCCATTCTATGCTATTGACGGGTTCCATCGCTTGATTGAAAAGTACGAACTTGATTCGGTCAAGATTAGCGGTACAAACAATGATGCAATCTGCTTATGCGCATATGATGAGTATGGAAATTTGCAGGAGTTTGATTTGGATGGAGTTCATCATACGTTTGATGACGCCAAGATTGTTCTTTTCCAGACAGAACAAGAATCGCTTAGCAAAAGACTGTGTGAGTTGGAAGCGAACTTGGAAGCGCAACGTAGATAGCAATTAAAATGCTCAACAAATTCTCATTCTATAAGCAAATTCGATTTTGAAACGCCCTATTTTAGGGGCTTCCGAGACTGGTAGTAAATAGTAAATGCGGAGGAGAAACTATGACTACAAAATACATTCCTGATTGGCAAAACAAAAATTTAACATGTGTATACTGTGGCGAAACACGCTCGGTAAAGTACGAAAATGTTAACGGAGAACCAATGTGTAACAAATGTGCGTATTTACGCATGGACACGGAGGACGAAAAACTATGTACCGTAAAGTAGACGTATACATAAATGGCGCATACGAGTTTAGCTCGATGCAATATCCGTCATGCAAGGCGCTCCATAGCCATATTCGCTCGACAAAGCACATTGAGGTGGCAAGCGCTCCGAGAAACCGTCATTTAACCGTGAACGATTATGATTCGCTGCGCGTAGTGTACGCGAAATAAAGGAGGCATTATGGAAGCAACAAAAATCCAAGAGCTCAACGTAGCTGAGAACAATCTTTATAGGCGCTGGGGTGGTTACATCCCGGAGGCAAACGGTGACTTGAACAATTTGCAGCGCGATAAGATCGATGCTGTTTATGAAAAGTACGGCACCGCCTTTATAGGTAAGTTCAACTACTACAACAAGCAGCGTGCAAACCTGTCCGCCGAAAATGTCTTTACAGAATATACTGGCCAGACGATTTATAATTTCGACGCGGACTACGTGATTCCGGTGAAAGACAATGACTTGGCAGCAATGCTCCTTGAATGGAATGGGGAGTATACAGGTTCGTATAACATAATTGATCGGATGACAAAGAGGATCGAAGAACTCGGCGGGTTACTCCTGCTGTGGAGTTAGAAGGGAAGGACAGTAATGCCTAATTTACCCAATTTACTTTTTGCAGTTAAACCGGAATCGAATGTCTGTAGGGATCGTGATTACAACATCATGACAGAAGATGGAAAGAACATATACTGCGATGAAACAATTACGGACTACATAGCTCAAGGAATTCCTATTTTAAGTCGTGATGAATTTGAAGAGCGGTGGAAAAGGGATAAGGCCGCATATGAAGTTGAGCTATGCAACAAGTGGCAGGAGATAACTAAGGAGCGTTTTTGGGATCAACTTGACGTCCTTCCGCCTATAGATTTGACAAGAGGCGGATTCTTTATGGGTGAGCTCTACGATGATGACATAGGTTATTTCTATCAAGAGTTTTATGGGAAATACTACTCGTCGTTTCAAAACACAAAAACTCCACGACAGGAGATCATGGAGCATTTGAGGCAGGCGATTGCGGATGGGCGAGTGAAGCCAATTGAAACTGCGGCGTAGGAGGTAAGTAGCATGAAGCCAAGACATTTGAAAGAAATCTTCAAAATCTGCAAAGGTCATTACAACAAAGACAAATACGCCGATACCTTCGAAGCACTGCGGGCGTATCAGGCACAATGTGTAAGTATGTTACCTGAAGACATAGGAGACTGTGGAGTATACCAGTTTGTCTGGCATATGGTTGAAGAGTATTTCACAGCTAGGGATTTTAAAATCCTGCTACGTAACATGATGCACGACTATGAGCTGGGTACTTATCCGGTTTTTCCTGAGCTCAAATTTGAGTTTGGACATCGGTATATGGTCGAGCTGTTCATCAGGACGATGTATGAGATTCAGGTTTGGGACAAGGAGACTGGATGGATCATTGATCTGTCTGAGGTAGAAGGGTGGAGGTTTGAATGAATGGTCTTATTATACTTGCGATAAGTATCGGCTGCGCATTACTTGTGTATGGTACGATCATGTGTTTTAAGAATAAACTGTTTTTTGCTGGCTCATATTCGGCCATGTTAACTTTGATAACTGTGTCTATAGTAATCAAGTGGATATTTTCGATAATTACTATTTGGTGAATATCAACAAATGCGTATTTGGTCGTGAAATTGGCTTCGAAAAAGCCCTAAGATAAAGGCTTACGGGGCTGGGAATAAATGCAAAGTGTGTCTGAATTTCGAAAGGGTGATGCTGCGGAAGATACGGTTGGTCTGTAACATAATTAAGGAAGGAGCAAAATAAAAAATGGAACATGCAGCAAAAAAACAAAGTTCAGAGCATGTGGTTGATGATTACGTGCAAGAGTTGGAAGCCGAGAAACTTAGAACACGTAAATATTATGACAAAGCGGAAAAGTCTCAAGAAGAAGTGAGGCAGCTAAAGAAAGAGCTTGCTCAAAAACAAAAGATGCCAGAGAAACCTTTTAGACCATCAAAGAAAATCGTTTTGGATGATGAGCTTAAAAACTATCTGCCAGCGCTATCGCAAGAAGCCTATACGTCGCTAGAGGCGGAGCTGATAGCAGATGGAGGGTGTCGTGACGCTCTTGTCATGTGGGGTTGTTTGCTGGTTGATGGTTATAACAGATATGAGATATGTCAAAAGCATAATCTTAGTTATGACATTGTTGAAAAGGAATTTAAGTCCAAAGATGAAGTAAAGCTGTGGATGCTAATTAATCAGGATGCAAGACGAAATTATACGGATGAACAGAGAATGTATTATCGTGGTAAGCGTTATGATCTTGAAAAAAGTTTATGGGGAGGAGATCGCAAGTCTGAAAAATCAAGTGGTCAAAATGACCACATGAAAAATTCAGGTATTCAAGAGGATAAGAATGGTGAAAAAACGGAAGATCGTCTAGCTAGAGAATACAATGTTGCGCCAAAAACGATACGACGTGATTCAAAGGTTGCTCAAGCAATTGATCAAATTGGCGAAGTATCACCTGTGGCAAAACAACAAATACTGGCGGGAGAGGTGAATATAAATAAGAAAGAACTTGAGAGGCTGGCGACAAGGCCGGAAGAAATAAAAGAGGTGGCTACAGAAATCCGCGACGGAGTTTATGAACAAAACAAAAAGAAGGCAGTGTCTAAGCCGAAGACGAAAAACAAAATTCTCGAAATGCCAAAAATAATATCAGGAGAGGAAGTCCAAGGAGATAAAGAATTAAGGGAGACTGAACAAGGGGATTCTAAACCTCGAGAACGACCAGAAATCGATAAGGCAAACTGGTCTAGTCCAGTGGATAGCTATGTTCATCCTGTTACACCCAATGCTCCTCAGCAGCGTCAAGTGGATTTTATTATCGCAGGTATTCACACTTTGAATGGCGTGATAAAGAATATCGTGAGAGACTTTAATACGAAGTTGCCTGATGTTACGGATTCGGAGGAACGCAACGAAGTTAAAACAATCTTTGAAGAGTATATCAACAAACTACAATTATTGTGTAATCAAATATAAGGAGTATGAAAAATGATTAATAAAACACCGAACACGCCCGAACAGCAGAAAGATCTTGCAAGAGGAACAGTGCATTCGTTTTATGTAGGAACCGAGAACGGGTACGAGGTGTGGAAACACAACGCTAAGAACAAAGACGGGGAGTATTACGTCCGGACAGAGCGAAAGATAATCAAGCAGGCGAGTTGAGGAGGCGATTAACCTGTGCATTATGAAGTTACATACGATGGCGTTCTAGTCGCTGAAAAACCAACGTATAAGGAAGCCGAGAAAATTTACAACCGCATTGCAAAGAAGCCAGGATGGTCGCGGCTCTATTGTGTTGGATTTTATGGCGATAATAGGCGAGATTTAATGATGGGAACGAGCGCTCAATGGAGAGCTGCGCTTAAGTAGGAGGAGTTGAAATGAGTACTTTTTCTCCGAGGGAGCTAGATAAAGATTATTACGATCCACCCTGTACGTATTCGATTTCGATAAAAGAAGGCGTGAACGCTGATAATAAACCTATTGATGGCTTTAGCGTTGTAGTGTTCTGCGAGGATAGTCTGAATACGTGGTACGCTCTGAGTACGGAAGGCATTTCATCGTATCAAGAAGCAGAAGAAATACTCGAAAGAACGATTGACGCATATCCGAGATTGATTTGGCTGCGCCCGGAGGTGTAATATGCGGTTTTGTGTAGATAGACATTATTACTCGGATGAATATTCTATTCACGTTGTAGGCCGCTTTGATAGGAGCGGGCTTATTCGTGCTGAGTTCGGATTTGGGCTTCCTAGAAACTATAAGATTCGTAAAGGGTATGCTGGCAAGAAGGATGTTGAGCACATTATAGTCAAAGGTCATGTGTTTGAAGCAGATCGATAATAATATAGGAAAAGGAGTTCAAGAAATGGCCAAGGTTATTATTCATGTTTCTGAGGGCGTAGTCACAGAAGTGTATTCAGACGATGAAAAACTATTCGTCGCAGTTCTGGATGAAGATAATCTAGATTGCTGTGATGACGAAGAGCAGGAAGAAGAGATGCGGGAAGACTTTAGACAACTGAGGAAAGAATCTGACTCTATGCATTGCGTGTTCTCGCGCTAATCATCATGAACTCAGGAATTTATGCAAAAATGGCTTTTTAAAAAGCCCTAAATTAGAGCCTTGTGTGGATGGAAAATTATAGAAAGGAAGACTTACTGATGAATAAACCAATAAACTTTACCGCGCTCATCGAAGTATTAGGCTCAGACAATGTTGAACTGATCAAGAAGGAAATTGCGCGTCTCTTGCTTGAAAAAATTGAAAATGATCTGAATCCTGATGGGGAGTATCTTGTGCATCCAGTTGACCTTGAAGGTATTGTACAGGAGATATTGGCTGAAATCAGAGCCGAGGTTAGAGAAATTATAAAGGCCAAGGTCATGAAGCAGGTGGAAGGTAAACTGGAGTCTCTATTGGTGTCTTAATGAGGTGAAAAGCAATGGTTGATAACGGTTTCAATTACGCTATGGATAAATGGAGTGAGCAGCAGCGTAAACTCATGGCTAAACGTGCGCAACGAATAATGAAACTCAGAGAGATATTGCAAAAGTATGATAAATCTTTGGACGTAATCAGGAAGGAAGAGATGTCAAAACGTGATCATGACTATGTTATCGACGTAGTAACAAATGATTTTGGCTATCCGTTAAGGATATATCCTAACTTGGCTGGAGGTGAGAGGCAGGCAGAAATGTTTGATTATAAGAAGCGACTAGGGTTAGTATGAAATAGGAGTTCTAACAGAAATTAAAACGCAAAAAACAAATTAAAGTAGAAAGGAAAAATTAAATGTTTAAGAGTGATTATTATGGGTTCGATACAGATGTATTCAAGCCTGGGACGCTTGTTAAGATTACGGATAATGAATTCATGCCTGATGATTATTATAATCGATACAGGGGCGGTATGTATTTTGTTATAGAAGCAAGGCCGTACTCCATGGATCTTGTTAATCAGAAGGGAAAACTATATCTACGCATTAATGATTTTAAGAAAATGCACAACCGGAAGTTGCCTGACGTAGCAATTGAGATCGTCAAGTTGGATTAGGGCGTTATCCTTGCTACCAACCCCGTAAACTGGTATAATACCCGGAGAACTAATCAATAAAGAACTCACAAAGGAGATACATAATATGGAATTATATCCACTTTACAAAAACAGGATTTATGTTCCTGAAGAATCACGGTGTGGTTTTTATAATTGCCCCAGCTGCAAGAGAGAGTTGACTGATCGCGATGGCAATCCAATTGGCGAGGATGGGAACTTTCCTAGAACCGCTTACTGCACAGGAAGCGGCGGATGCGAGCTTGAGGTTTCGTACCAGTCAGTTTTGATTGGAATTAACCGTATGGAGCCCGGTTGGGGTGTAGATAAAACCCACAAGGATGCGGTTACGCTGTTTATCGATGGACATGAGATCGCTCGTGCGTACATAGAAAACACTGAGTTCGGAGACTCGACTGATGTTGCCTATATACACTTATGCGGTTCTGTATGGATAAAAGAGGATGAAGAGACAGCGAAGATTATTGCGGATTTTGCAAAATGGATTCGCTTCGACTGGGCCACTGCGGATAAGCAGGGTGAGTTGCCGACTTTGGTTCGTTTGACTGGTACGACACATGACAAGAGCAAGGACGGTCAATGGCCTCTGAGTCCCTTTACAAATTGGATTGCGCTTATGGATGCGACACAGATTAAGGCGGAGCATTTGGCTCCGGAGTTCACATGGAAGGAGCTAGTTCCGGCATGAGTATAATAGAGTTTGTTTCAAAGTGCGGCGAGCTTCTGAATGCCGCTAAGCCGCATTTACTTAGCTGCGAGTATCGACTTGGAAAAGATATGCCTCCGAATAAGTTCAAGCAGTATATGGACGAAGATGAGTATGTTCTCGTGACTTGCGAGAACGGATACACTTACGATATTCTGATTACGGGCAATAGCCTGTGCGCTACGGCAAATGCGATCTTCGAGCAGATGGGTGGTAAGTGAAATGAAGGCGCGTTTCAATGATCAATACACTCCCCTCCAGCGAGAGGTAATTAACCGCCTTGCCGAGATCGAAAAGGAAGACGCTGATGCCTGCGCTGGTTGCGGTGGTGAGGATTGTATCTGCTGCGAGATATACCACGACAGGCAGAAATGGGTGGGCCCGGATGAACTGTTCGCGGACGATGATTTGTTCGGCATAGGCGAATATAGAACATGTGATGGCTGCGGGCACGAGTATCGTGTGGATCGTGTCAAGTGGTGCGAAGAATGCGATTGCTGCGAGGTTTGCTGTACTTGCGAAGAAGAAACAGAGGTGGCATCATGAGCGGAGGTCACTTTGATTATCTTCAACAGAGATTGGATGAAGTCGCAGATATGTTGAGGATAGAAATTGCATTAGCGCGAACTAAGCAGGAGCGTTCGTCTGATTATTCCGATGCATTTTTGCCGGATTTAATAGATGCCTATCACAGGACAAAAGAACTTAGGGTAATCTTAGATCGCGTTGATTATGTTCTCAGTGGCGACGATGGCGAAGAAGCGTATCGACGGAGGCTTATAGGTGATATGGCCGAAATCGAGCGTGACGATCCAAGTAAGGATGAAGAGATACTCCGAGAGCGCGAGGAGGATTGATATTCATTGGATCACTTGAAACTAACTGAATTCGAATGTATCGATCCTCCATTTATAAAGAACGTTGTTGCGATTTACGACGAAAGGGATTTAAGCGCGGCTGAGGTGAACGAAGCAATTGAGCTCTACCCGTTGAACAGTCAGCATTATCCGTTTATCGTTTTTATGCTAAAGAAACAGTACGATAATGTGTTCCGCGAGGTCAGAGAGAAGCTGCGGAATGCATAACAAAGATAGATTTGGTGATGAAATAGAGGTGAAACAAATTGACAGTTAAGGCTGTGATAAATAATTGTTATGGCGGTTACGCGTTGTCAAAAAAGGCTTATGAACATTTGGGGATTCCGTGGGATAATTACGGATATGCTTTTAATGAAGATAGGCTAAATCCCAGATTAGTAGCATGTGTAGAGAAACTGGGTAAAGAAGCAAGCGGTGAATGCTCTCAACTAAAAGTTGTCACTGTAGAAATAGACGTTGAGGTGCATAACAAGTATGATGGGCAAGAAACTGTTGAAGTAAATTGGTATTGTGATTAATACAGAAACACGTTTTGGTTTGAAGATGGAAAAGGGAGATTCATGCATGAATAAAAAACTCTCCAGAGAACCCAGAGTGAGTTATGAAGAGTATCTTCGGCAGACTAAACAAAAAGACTCGCGAGATGTTTGGATGCTATGGTTGGCGGATTGTTATGGATTAACTTTTAGTGAGGCTGCTGGATTACTGGACGATCCTGTTTGGGGATATAAGCCATTAAGTGAAGCATGTCGGAACTGAACTATACAGATACCCGCATTTATACGAAAGGAGTTCGTATGCGCTATTCAATAGAGGATACCTCTTATGAGGATAACTTTGGTAACTACGAAGAGTCGCACCGCGCCGTATATAATGATGGAAAAGAGCAACGTCTTGGTCAATGGCTTGATCGATATACGGCCTGCTCGGAACTACTAGAATGGATGTCCAGGGATAAGACGTTAACCGAAGAAGAAAATGAAATGGGGATTGCGATGTATGAGTACGTCAACGATCTGTAGGAGGAATGGGGTGTAAGCTATGTATATACTTGAATACGTCTCTGAGTGGGAGAATGGAGAAAAGGTTCTCAACAGGCTCGAATGCGAAATCTACTCTGATGTCATAACCGCTAAGGCCCAGGCGCAGGTGAAGCCATGGAACGCACCAGATATCGGACGAGTGAATCATAGCTTCCGAGTCGAAGAGGTTTCTGGTGAGGATGAGCAGCCTGAAATGGACGAGAAGCGCTTGAAGCGTTATGTGCAGAGGTGCCAGGATAAAATAGATAAGAGAGAACGAGAGCTTGGCGATGATTATTCGTCGGATGGAATGAAGGATGAAATTTGGGATTATCTTGCAGAGACGATCCCGCCGCATGAGCAAGGTCAAGTGATTGCGGAATTGGAATTCTAATAAAGTTGCCAATCGTTGAGAAAGGACGAGAAATAATGGATGAGGCTAAAAAAATGCTTCGCAAAGCCGATTGGTACGACGAATATCAATGGGAGTTGACTGCTGACGCTAAGAGCAAAATAATGAACCTTATAAATGATCTGCGTGAAAAATATGATACCGACAATGCTATTATTGACAGTAGCACAGCTGTATTAGGCTCACTTACTGATCGTCCGGTAATACATGTAATGTGTCATCTACGGACACAGTCATGTATATCTTTTGAAGCGTCTGAAAAAATGAAAACCAAGTTTAATGAGATATATCCTTGGATAGATTTCGAAATTAGTTAATCCATATAGATGGTGGATTCGTTATTAATTAGGGAGGAAGAATATGATCAAGAAAACTTATTCAAGAGATAATAATGGTGTCGAAGACCATAGCTTAGCATGTGATCATTGCGGTCATTTTCTTACGATGCTACACGTTGATCTAAAGTCTTCAAACATAGATGGCGAGGAGTATTCTGTCACTGAGTTTAGGCTTTGGAAATACTGCCCATATTGTGGAGAACGCTTAGTCGAAGAGCTTATTTCGTAACAAGTGTGGCATTTATGAAAAAAGAATTAAGGAGATTATTATGCATAGTTATCAGGGCAAGACTGCAACCTACCACTATAACGCGGGTCTGGAAGGCGACTTAGTGATCGTTGATACAAAAAACGGCAACGATATACGTGTCGATGCGAAAGAGGTAGTGGAGCTTGTTATTAACGAAGTAATCAACTCAAAGATCATTGGATTTGTCGAGAGTGGTGGAATCTCGAAATTCTTAAATCGACTGGAGTAAATGATGGCTAATTGCAAATTGGGAAGAGCATTCAAAGCTGATGTGTTTTTTTAAAAAGACATTGGCATAAATGGGCGAGGCTACCTCGTGATATACGGCAAGCACGTTAATGGTTATTTTTGCTGCATTCCGAACTGGGATATCGGATGTGAAATGGCGGAACCCGATAATGTTCAATACAACGCAGGCAAGTTGATGGAATGCGATATGGATGAAGGTATCACACAAGTATTAGCTGAGGCAATTAACACTTTAGGAAAGGCGGGATAACTCATCAAAATAATCTTCCTCGATTACGATGGTGTAGTCAACACACGTTTGTTTGAACCGGGTTCTGACGTGCCAAGCATGTGTATGCCGGAAGACAACAGAGTAAACAATTATTCAGCCGTTAAGTGGATCGAGATGCTCTGTAGGGAAACGGAAGCAAAAATAGTTGTCAGCAGTACATGGCGAATGGATGATAACTACAAGGAGTGCTTGTACAACGGTGGCCTGAGCAGAGAGATCGAAATACTCGGTAAGACGCCTAGAATTAGCAATGAGATACGCGGCAAAGAAATTCAAAGATGGCTCGAAGAAAATTCCCACCTAATCATTGAAAAATATGTTATCATAGATGATGACTCCGATATGGGCCATTTATTAGATAGGCTTGTTAAGTGTGATTTTGAATGGGGATTTGGACTGAGTGGCTATCGGAAGGCTAAGGAAATATTAACAGAAGGTGATTGAATGGCTTTTAAACGTGGAGATCCGCGATACGAAGCACGAGCATTGGAAATAAAGGAATTGCGCGATCAAGGGATAACTCATCGCGAAATTGCCGAGCGATACGGACTGAAAACTAGCCGCATTGGCCAGATTATTTTGCAAGTCGAGCGCAATGAAAGCAACGGGTATTATGGTGAAGAAAAGCGGAAGCATCATAAGTATCTTAAAGAGAAGAAGTTTCTTTTTGATAACGAGGAGAAGTATCCTACGCTATGCGCCGAGGTCAAGATGCAGAATAAGCGTTATAGGTCGATGTGGTATATGCTTTCCGACGAAGCATATGAAGAGTATAAAAAGTTTGAACCAGAAATGAGGAGGGTTTTGCATGGCAACGACAAACCCCTGTCATGGGACGCAGCATACCAGGATAATATTTGACGTAGCGTATGGGAGAAGCAATGTGCCCCAGGATTTGGATTTTGACTTTTCTGAACGTAAGATAAAGAGCCTCTGGACGATACTAGATCAGACAGTATTGAGCAGCCCGATTGATGAACTGGAACCGAAACATCACATGGGCTATTTTTTCGAACAGAAGATGCACGACTGGGATGTCAGCGACGGAAAACTGTTTTACTATTCGCGCTGCGGAGAGATTGGAGATCCGGCTAAGATATTAGTCGAGTTCGAATAGACTCTAAATAAGCTGAAAGGAGTGGAGTCGTGGTGGCGAAGAGACTATTGAAGTCTGAAGAGATACAGAATAAAATTATCAACAATGGTATAAAGAACATGAAGGAGTTTGGATATCCCTCGGTAAACATAGAGAATATATTTACTGATCTGGTCTATGCTCAGATGTTCCAATCAATGCTTAAAGAGAATTTGGGGCAGGGGTTCGACGATGAGATTAATGTGCTTTTGTCTCGAATAAAAATTAATGACGAGGAGAGTTGATAGATGATGGCTATAGTGGCTACTGCTGCCTGCGATTTTTGTGGCGTAGAAATATCGCATGCACTAACAAGCAAAGAAGACATGGTTAAATTCAAAAGCACAAAGGGCTGGGCTGAACTAAAAGACGACGATGGAAGAATAGTCTGTCCGGGATGTATTACGAAGCACGGAGTAAATGAGTACGGTCAGCTTGACTTCTAAAACCAAACGTGTCTTTTATTTTATTTTGGAGGCTGATGTTAGTGGCTGATTATCAGCAACCAGTTTGTGAGTGTGGCGCAAAGCTAATCCATTGGGATGAATATGCATATGAATATCATACGCCCATTACTAAGGCTGGCAAGTTAAACACACGACGGACTAACAGAATCTGTGCTGGCGAAGGTGCTTATTCAAGATTACTATGCACCAGCTGTGAAAAGGAATATTATTATAGCAAGGATTCGGAAGGCAGATATATTCGCGGTACTAGGATGAATTAAGCTCTTTGAAAATTCGAAAGGGAGAGGCGATGTGCAAGATGCCCAAAGGCAATAACCCGATACACAATTATGTAAGCGCATTAACTAGTGAACACGTCCACTCTCAGCGCGAGAGAGAAGCCATTATGAAAGACTGCAAACTGAAATATCGTAACGGAAAAAGTGATGCAGATATTTTCGACATACTCAAAAAGAAACGTCAGCCATGCATAGTAAACGGCTTGTTTCCCTGGGTAGAAGTAGTATGGCATGGTAAACCGAAGTCGTTCAGCGATCTGTTCGAAGAGATGGCGGAGGAAATTGATAAGGTCGTCATGATTGATTGGGAGTCTCTATATGGGAAAGCGATTCCGTCGTTGACATTCATTTAGGAGAGAAATTATATAATGAAAAAATCAGAAATTGTAGAAGGTGGCATCTATACAAATGCAAAAGGAGTTCGTCGTGAAGTGCTTTCTATTCAACACTACGAAGGATTCGCGTCAGAGGTAATGTATTCTGTGTTTGGCATTATGCCACCAAAAAGAATTACGCTACAATCGTTTGCGCAATGGGCTATAGAAAGAGTTAGTTAAAATAGAACATGTTTTTGGTGAAAAGAGAGGAGAATTGAAATGCCACTAGGATCACAGGTGGATTGTTCAAAATGCGAACATTGTTACTTCCCAAACGAAAAATGTCTCTACGAGTTCGAGCGTGCTTCCGGAGCTGCTGGACAAGCGGTGGACAGTATATGGGACGTGTTTAGGTGCAGGGATTATTCACCCAATTTCGAAGAGGAGGACGATGATGAATAAAACTTGGGCTGAGCTACAACGCAACTTGTCGCGTTGTGAATTATACAAGCAACAAGGCGAAAAGGTTTGCACAAACTGCGACAATATCGACTGTGGAAGCAATTCGAATGCAGAAATAAAAGATAAAAAGTTGGAGGAAATATGGCGAGGATTGGAAGATATTCCTGTAGATGATAATAATAAATTGTGTAAGAATTACTTCGCGTGGAAGAAGGGTGATGATATACACGAAGACGTTTGGAGATGGTTTGACGCTCGACACTCTAAGGGAGTGGCGTGGTTGGTATGTGGACTGTTTGAATAGAACCTCAGATCGTTTAGAATTTGAAAGGAAATGTAACATGGAAGAGATTTATAAAAGCAAGTTGATGCAGCGTTCAAAGGCAAGAATTAAAAAGGTGCCAACAGCTATAGATCCACAGGGGTACTACATACGGGGCTGTATTTACACGGAGAACGGGACTGAACAGGTCGAAGATCATGAGGCCGATTTCTGGGATATTTATTATCGATATGAAGATGGAGATTTTGACTGGATTGAGTGGTTTGACACGAGAAAGGAAGCCGAAGAGGCGCTTGAGATTCTATTATCATAGAAGCTCAATTCTATCCGCTAATTGGAGGCGCTTATGACGACTGTCTTAGGACTAAATAACAGAAAAATTGTTAAGCCTTATGCATATTGTAAAAGAAAAATGGTGTTTCTCACGGTGTCGGATTTTAGTAATAAGCAATGTGCTAGTAAGCGATGCAATGATTATCAAGTTCTCACAGGCCATGAAGATTTGACACAATACGAGACAAAGCGATTTTCATTGGAAGAGTATTTAAACGAGAAGCGTGAAAATTCTTATCGTCAACGCATAGATAATTATGAGAGAAATTTGGGAATAGCAAAATTTAGCCCTGTTCAGGAGTTAATTAAAGCATTAGAAGTTGACGACTTAATTGAGCAATGAATAACAAATGCGACATTTTTCGAATGGAGGGATGGCGGTTATGACCGTAAGTCGTCTTTTTGGCAGGCTCAGTGAAGCGGTTGGCAAGGGGTATGGCAACTTGGAGATAGTTTTAACCTGCTCGGAATTGCCTGGGTGTTATCTTACGCTTGAAGACGTAGAGCCTGAGATAATAACCATTGAAGATTTGGAGGAATACGAACGTGAGGACTAGCAAAAAGGACACATCGCCAGCCCAAGACTATATGAATCGAATGCATCGGGCGTGTACAATACATGATATAAATCGTCCGGATAGTCCATATTATGGACGCGAAGGACATTTACGTTTAGCAAGAGAAACAGGGCCTTCATTATTAGACTTCGATGAAGCAAATCAAAACATGATATTAAGTGCAAGTTATGGAGTAATATATGTTAGGGCATGTCACTTAAAGCCGATCCTTGACGCAAAAGAATGGATCGCGGAGATATTAAGTGGAAAGCGAAAAGCTATAGAAAGTTTAGCTGAATGGAAAGAAGAGTTGAGATTGAAACGTAAGGAAAGAGAGGCCAGCTAATATGACCACAGCTCAAAAGCAAAAACACGTAGAAGCAATACGTCAGATTATTCTGGCCAACGGCTTTGAAGAAGACCGCTGGGGCAAGTATCGACGAGGTAATTACAAGTATGAGATTGCGCGTAACAATCTTAAACTATTCGACAAGGGTTCTAAATGGTATAACATCTGGAGTCAACCAATGACAGGCTTGCCGCTTGAAAAAGTTGAAAGGTTGGTGAAACACTATGCCAAGAGAGCAGACGAGATTAAAGCTAAAGAAATTGAAGCGGGCAATCAAAGTGTCGATTGATGGACGTAATTGGGTCGTTTGGGATGAGGGAACCGAAGAAGATATTAATCAGACATGGATGTTCATGCACTGCGGATATTGCAACGACGAACTCATTCAACTAAAGAATCGGCTACTGGCTGCGGCAGGCAGGATATAGGTATTAATCAAAAGCATAACAATCTCGCGATTTATTGCAATTTGGGTGAACATAAATACTAAAATTAGATGATGGGAGAATCAAAATGAACATAATTCGATTGAACAATCTTTTGGGGTATGAAGATACTATTTCAAAACTGCGCAGACCAAAGGTGGTCGAGATATTATCTAAGCGTATTCGTTATTCTTTCGATGAAAACGGAGTTGACATTAAGCAGGTAATGACCGAAGCTGAGTTCGTGATTTATTCTTTAGTGGATGGCTGTTATCTTAAGACTGATGATGAAAAACCCTGTCATAAATGCAATGTTCCGTTTTGCCCAGAGATTCGTGGTGGTGAGTGTTCTAAAGGTAAGATAGTGTACTCTCTATGGAAAGACCATATAGGAACAGTAATTACTAAGACAGCATACGATTTTGGAACATGGTTGCAAGAGCAGGGGCTGACGAACATCGAAGCAATTGAAGCGAGAAAGAAACTTGTTGAGGAAAAAATAGAACAAGAGCGCTTTGAAGCCGTTCGCAAGGAAGGAGAAATTAAGGCACAAAAAGCAAAGGCCCAGCAAGAGCGTGAAGAATATCAGAAATGGTTTGCTGACAAGGTATATAATTATGGCGGAATCGGTACACCTGAAGGAGCGAAGATACTTATTCAACGCGATATATTCATGAATATGTATGGTGAATACGATGTCGATAGAGCCAAGGATTTGCTTGTGTTGATAGATAATATCGATAATCCACATTGCAGAAGGGAGCTTATCTCACGTTTGCACAACGGAAATGCCGCGAGCATCAAGACATTTGAGTGTGTTACAGGGATTAAATTGCCGTCAACCTATAAAGCTAGGAAATCATTTTTGGAAACTGTATCTAAGGATGATTACAAGGAAGCGAAACAATATAAGCCTAGAAAGGAAGCAGTCGCGACCGAGTATAATGATATATATTACACTCATAGACGTACGGGTGATGGCAAATATGAGTTTGTTGAATCTCTAGGATTATTGTGGAAATATAATGAATTTGATTTCTATATTCAGAAGAGAAATAATTATTATGCCGTTACAGAAGGTAGAAGCGGTATGAGCGTTCATAGTGATGGCAAATCACTGGAAGATGCTAAGAAGAGAACCAGAGACTTTCTCAAGGGTAGAGAAGACAAGATATTGGAGCAAATTAAAAGTGCAAACGAGAGGTTTGGCTTAAGCCCATTGTACAGAGATAAGCAAGAAGCAATGTAGAATGATGGATGGGAGGATAATATGCTATGAATTCACTTGTAATTGATATGACGCCGCCAACCAACAGCAATAAAGATGAAGCAGGAGAGTATTCGAAAACATACTTTAGAATTGACACGGACGCCTATCATTTCGATAAAGGATTTGACGCTAACAAGGAAGCTGCATTTGCTGAGGAAGCACGCAAGATTCTTGAGTCACAGGGATGGACGTTAATTCCTCCACGGTTTAGCTCCGCATCTCCAGAAGCAGTTAAAGGCAATAGTCATTTATATCTTCATCCGATGAACTTCAGTGGCGTGTGCGAGAACGATGAGCGGAAGAAACTTTTTGAAGCGCTTAAAGCAGCAAGGGTTTTCAGTTGTCGCGGTGTGGATGTTTATGATGAAGTGTTCGACATGAACGATGAGCAACTTGATACGAAGTTACAGGAAGAGAAAGATGATATTATTTCCGAGCTCCTAGAAGTGCTAACGACTAAGAGAAGCAATCTCTACTATACGGATGTCGGCTTCCTTGGAATTGGTGGCAGGATTGCGAAGAGACATAGTATCAAGCGCCTAGCAATAGAAGGGCAAAGAAGTAATAATGGGATCGACAAGTGTACTGATGGTATATGCTTTACATTTGTGCAGGCTGTTATGAATGAGTTAATTGAAGAGGGTAAGATCGTAAGCTCGGAAACCAAAAACGGATTGGGCTACCGAACAGCAAAGAAGGGTGAGTTAAAGAATCGAAATAAAATCAAGGAGGCGGTATCGTAATGAAGGTCGTTCAAGTTCCAGTTCTCAGATGCTCGCCAGATGAATACGCTGGCGATTTTCTTCTCAACTTTTACAAAGACCTCGGCTGGAATCCGAAGACGCATCGACTTGATCCGCGCTTCGTGAAGACGACCAGAAAAACATATGACGAAATACGCGATGCGATGACAGAGCGGTCGGAAGATGCTGTAGGTGTTGGTATGTTGATGATTAATAACGGCCCCAGTGTCAATGAGGACGTTAAAGAGGGTACGGTTCGATTGTTTAACGGATGGATTAAGGAGGACGCGGATGAGAAAGTTTAATATCATGATCGGTTCGGGATTGTTTCAGCCTTTCATATTCGATGTCGAAGTCGAAGATTTTGAATGTGCTCAGGATGCCTTCGATAAGGTAGTTGATCAAATGGAGCGCGAAGGAAACGACGGACTGTTTATACCTGCAAATGAGATCGGCTGCTACAACGAAGACCAATACGTCGTTGGTGGAAATCATGGGAGGTATGTACTGCACGACGGAGTGTTTCAGATTCGTGAGGTGGCGTGATGCTGCTGATGATAGTTTACAAGAACGACGACATGCCGCTGTTTTTTGAAGTATCGGAGAAGACTTATAAGAAGCAAATAAAGTGGCACAGAGATAATAATGGAAATCAAATACTAGCGATGCACGTTTTTCATGGAGGTGGAATGGATGTACTTAAAAGAGTTCAGAGCGTGGCTTAAGATGAGCAACCTTGAATGGTATATGAAATTCAAGCAGATGCAATACGGGCTCAATGCCTTCGCCCCGGATGATCGGATGATAGACGAATATGTACAGGATGTTCAAAGTCCGGTCTACGAACGATTCCTAGCTGAATCGTATCTGCTGTGAGGTGGCTTTAATGTGGGCAGAGAGTTTTGAAGAATGGCTTAAAAGAGTGAAGCTTTGTGATTACATCGAAGAGCAACGGGAGCTGTACAAAAGGAAGAAGCGATCAAGTATTTACGGCAAGCATATTAATCCGTTAATGCAAGAGGTTGTTGTTCCGCTTTACAAGCAGCATTGCTATGAATGCCAGTTGGAAGCAGGTGAGTACGTTGACGAAGCTTGAACAAAAGTATAATGCTATCCGAGTTGCTCAGGCATCTTGTTTAGCTAGTTTGGGTGAGCTGATAAACGAATTCTTTTTCGATACATATGAGCCCATACCAACGTATGAGGTGATTGGTGAAAACATGTGGTCTGTAACCAAGGCGAACGGAAGATTCCTGAAGAGCTATTTTGCGGTTAAGAGTGGGCCGCGATACTATTTCATGCAGAGGTGTGGTTAAGAAAATGAACATAATCAAAAACGGTATCTACATATTTGCATTGTTAGCGTGCTTGACGATCAGCGGGCTTGTTATTGGCTTGCTGATTGAGGTCACGAAGCCGATCAGTTATTACGTGGTTGGCGCTATTGTGTTGTTTTTCGTTGGGTTGATACTGTGGAGTAAGAATAGGAGAAAATATCATGAGTGATATACAGCGGTCGTTGCTGCTGGACTTGGCGGCGCAGAATTACAAAAACGAAGCAGATGATGATGTTGCGGATTACTCTGTACATGATGCGCTGTACGATGCAGCGGAGGACTTGAGGTTGGATTTGCCGGATGGATACGATTACAATGCGTTGGCGGATGACCTGAGATATGATCTTGGAATGGATTAGGAGGTGGTGATATTAAAGCAACTAGAGTTGAACAACAAGTTGTCCGTAAGTCTCATCCTATGTGGAAGACAATCGATGAGAATTGCTTTTATTCAAAGAATCTGTTCAATTTAGCCAACTACACGATTAGACAAGAGTTCATCGGTAATGGGAAATATATCAAATGGTATGATCTTGATAAGCTGCTACATCATACAGATGCTTATAAAGAATTGATGTCTCAGCCTGCTCAATGCACGTTGGCTATGCTAGATAAGGCTTGGAAGTCTTTCTTCGTATCGATTAAGGATTGGTCAAAGAATCCGAACAAGTATCTCGGCAGACCAAAGTTACCCAAATATCTGAAGAAAGACGGGAGATACGTCTGGCAGATAAAGAATAATTCGTGTCGGATTAATTCGGATGGCGAATTATTCTTTACGGTTAAGCGATTGAAGGGCTTCAAATTTCAGACAAGGGCAAAGGGCAGACTGATCTGCGTAAGGTTCATCCCGCGAGGCATGTATTACATGATGGAGGTGGTAACAGAAGTAGAGGTTCCGGATCGCATAGATTCTGAACCTAAGCGCATAGCTGCAATTGATTTAGGCATTAACAACTTTGTAACATTGACAAATAATATCGGTCAACAGCCAATTATTATTAACGGCAAAGGTGTTAAATCCATTAATCAGTTATACAACAAAAAGAAGGCAAAGCTTCAATCAGACTTGAAGACACGCCACGGGCAAGACTGGAGTCATGCATTGGGCGAGCTTACATTCAAGCGGAATATGCGAGTTAAGAACTTTATGCACAACGTTAGTAGGTTTGTCGTCAACTGGTGCGTAGAAAATGATGTTGATACACTTTTAGTTGGCCACAACAAAAACTGGAAACAGGAGAGTCCGTTGAGCAAGGCGGTAAACCAGAAGTTCATATATCTTCCGTTTGATATGTTGCTACGCCAGCTCGCTTACAAGTGCGAAGATGTCGGAATCAGATTTATGGAGCATGAAGAAGGCTACACCTCGGGCACGAGCTTCCTAGATGGCGAGTTTCCGGTAAAAGAAAACTACGATAAGAGCAGGCGCATCAATCGAGGTTTGTTCCAAAGCGGGAAGGGCTTGGTGAATGCAGACGTAAACGGCTCTTTACAAATCATGATGAAGGTATTCCCAAATGCATTTAGCTATGGGATAGGGGTTGACAGTCTACAACCTACGGTGCTCAATTTGACCACCGTAAAGCGATGAAAATTCGCATAGATCTGCTATTTCATGATGAAATTCGTTTCAAAAAAGCCCTAAGATGGGGCGTTCCGAGGTTGTCAAATAAATACAAATAGAGGAGATATATCTATGGATGCGAAAAGGATTGTATTGGACGTTGGTTTTGCTAATATCGTTGCTGAAACAAGTGTATATGAGGCCGAATTTGGGTCGATAGGTGAGATGTATGTGTTCCTAGAGGACAAAGATAATGGAGAATTTATTCAAGATATTGCGTGTGTTAGAAAGGCATACAATCCAAACACGGAAAAGGTGATACCTGATACGGTTCAATGTTTAGTATGGAGAGATCCTAACAATGATAGCCCTACGAATGAATTTGAAATAAAGAGAAACGTTGAGCAGGTGATTCCGAATGAAGAAATTTAAAGTGTTCTTTAAGATGGATGGCTGCGTTGAAATCGAAGCGCCCACTGAGGAAGACGCGGAGGTTAGATTCGAAGAGATGATCGAAGAAGATGAATCATGGCTATATGAGAAGTGTACGAGTGCAGCGGAGATCACTTATATCACAGATGAGGGCGACGTGGAGGAAACAGTGAAGCCGTATATAGTTAGGAGTGTTTCATACTCTGGTGACGATTTCGCAGAGCAATTTGATACATATGAAGAGGCAAAGAAGTGTGTCTTAGATGACCTGGAAACCGTTAAGCGCAATATGGTAGATGAAGGATATCAGTATGCAATAGTCAATGACGATGATGGTCTCACGGAAATATATGCAAAGAACCAGGATAGCATCTATTATGAATACCGCATACTCAGTTACGGAGGTAATGGCATTAAGTATTACATTAACCACCTTGATGAAGAACATATGAAGGTGCAGCAAGAATTGCTTGATGTTTTAAACGGGGAAATGGATGTCTCTAAATTGTCAAGTGATGTGCGTCAGGAGTACAAAGACTGGTTGTTGTTAGAAGAGCAAAGCTCATAGAAGGCGAGTTCGTTTGCAATTTGCATAGAAGCGCTAATGGAAAGAAGTGAATAAAGTAGCAAATTATTCTAAGCTAAAAATTGGAATGAAATTCAAGTCATATAAATATGTGTGCGAATTTCTTGATGAACCATACAAAACTGGATCGCCCAGAGATAGTCAATGGCGAGAATGGAAGCAGTATTTCAATTGGACGCAAAACAAATGGCAGTGGACAATAACCGAAGTATATGATGAACCAAGACTAATTCCAAAAATAATGATTTCTCCTGTTAGAGGAGAGATAGATATGACCTGCGAGATTTGGAAGGATATCAAGGGTTATGAAGGTTTCTATCAAGTCAGTAGTTATGGTAGAGTCAAAAGCTTGTCACGAACAATTTGGAATAATGCGAACGGAGGATTTTGGCAAACACTCAATGAGAAAATCCTAAGCTTATTCGAGCAGGGTTCGGTACCCAGAAAATATGTCGCTGTCAGGCTAATAAAAGATGGCACGAATAAGCGAGTAATGGTTCATCGGATTGTTGCAGAGCATTTCATTGGTGAAATTCCAGATGGTATGGTTGTAAACCACATTGACAACGATCCAAAGAACAACAGGGTCGATAATCTCGAAATTATCACACCATCTGAGAATATTCAGAAAGCCCGAGATGCAAAGCGGATCAAGAAACACGTTCGAACAAAAATCAAACTTGAAGATATTGAGACTGGTGAGGTAATGATATTTTCCGATGCAGCACAGACTGGTGAGTTTCTTGGAATGTGGGGAACATCGGTTATCAAACATGCGGATGGACTTTGGTCGGATATTATTCGAGACAAATATAAAATATCAAGGGTGAGCTAATGGAGGCGCAAAACATGTCAACGCTATCAATCACTAAAGGCGATGGCTTCACGGCATATTCGTTTACGAGGCCAATAGACGAACTTAAGGAATACGCTTATAACGGACAGGCGTTTTTCGATGCAGTCGATTTGTCGCAGGCTACAGAGTTTTGGGATCGGCGTCAAACGATAGAAATATACAATGATGGACATTGTCTGTATTCGTTGAGTATGAGCGAGGTGAAATACAAAGGATGCTGGCGTAAGATTATTACTGACGCATGGGATAAAGGCGGGAAAGTGTTTGATTTTAGCGAGGGTTACAACGAATTACTAAGACAAAGCACAGAGGAATGGGAACGGAGGAATCGATGGTGAAGTTTTCATTGATAAACGTAAGCAAAGAGGCTGACGGCTTTGTTCGCGGAGGCTGGCTTCAAAACCATATTGGAACTCTGGAATCAGCGACAGCAAGAGCTATAGCTACCGAGGGGACAAACAGCAATAAAATAGACGTGGCCGTAGTCGAAGAAGTAAATAGCTCAGTTCCGATCATGCAGCACTGGAGAGGATTACAGAGACTAGATGTATCACGAATTAATGTTGAGAGGAGTGTAGTCGCATGAAAGAAATCAAAGTACGTCTTTGTCAGCATATGGACGATAATTACAATGAATTGTATCAAGTTCTTAAAGGGGATACAAAGATCAAATACTTTGCGCGTCACTGTTATCATGATGACGGTATTTGGTATTATGTTTCTGATCCGTTTGGATACTGCGAACTAGATCATTCATGTCCTGAAGATTACATTTTTGTCGTTTGCGACTCAGAAGGAAAAGAATTGTTTAAGGACAGCAATGGACAAGCAGTCAAAAATCCTTTTCCGTCGCTCGTAAGAAAAGCGAAACTAGTTTGGGATAGTGTTCGGAACAAGTATCCTCTCGTTGAAGGACTTAACGATTGGCTCTTATCTTTTCTCACACAGGAAGTTCTGTCTACAAAGCTCAAAAGTGCAAATTGCCCTTTTGAAAACTGGTCTTATTCTTGGAGTGTAGAAGTGGGCAAGGAGATTATTGAACGGTTCGAACATCTTGGTGAACGGTACTGTATCTATAAAATTACAAGAAATCACAAGTATTGTGAATGTGAGTGGGTTGAATACTATGCTGGCCCAGAGGAAATGGAGGAATATACAGGTTATATCAAATACTATGGTGCCTGGTACGATGAAAGTAAGGTTGGAGGCGCATATAGTAAGAGGGTCGCGTGTGAGCTCGTTGAAAGTGCTCTTAAAGAAATCTATCCAGGCAGGAATTCACTCTCAAGGATTAAATGGACATATTGGGGTGACATGAAGGAGAGCAAGTATTCACTGCGAGGAGCTGCCGATCTGCTTATTGGTGGAAATCGTGATAGAGATTATGTCGAGGCGGTAATTAAGAACGAAAAGAATAATCCGAGCTTTTACACGGGTCGAGAATCAATCATAAGAGACTTTGGGAAAGATGTCTCTTGGGATTACGGCTATTCAGAATTTAGGAGATGATTGCATGAAGGCGTTATCCGACATGGATACTTACGAGAGCTTAACAGAAGAGCAACAGCATAAGATTTGGGATCTTGCTTTGTACGCGGTAAACACCGGAGAGCTTTACAGATCCCATTTTGCCGGAACACAAAAGAATCTGTATAAGAAGTATCTCAAAAGAGAATATGTTGAGGAGCAGGCGGACAAGGCATTCTATAACACAATTCCATTGATCTTGAGAATGTATGCGAAGGAGTGCGATGAGAGTCTTAAGTTGACTGAAACAGAGAAGCGTGCCTTGGCTTCCGAAATCCGAGACTACTACACAAGAGATTTCAATCTTCATCCGAATGGAGGGTTGCTGGCCGTATGAAAGAAAAGATAATCATAAAGATCGAAAATCAAATTGAATGCCTACATAAGAAGATAGAGGCGCTCAGCGGAGATCATCTCACGAACACTTGGAAGCGCCAACAGGAACAAAAAAGCCGGGATAAGAAGATCGACGGATATCAATTTGAAATTGACATTTTGGAGTATATAAAGTCTATGGCAGAAGAGCGCGAATTGACCAGCCTAGAAACGAACCTCGTGACAAAGAGTATGCGCGACATGATTCACAACTATTATGGCTGGAACAAGATGGGCCTGCGATCCAACACCTGTGTTACGAAAATGTGTTATCCGGAAATAAAAGAGGATACACCCGACTGGCAGCACGAAGAATTGAGGCAAAAGGCTAAGCGCCTTCAAAAAATGGGCATTGATAATCTCGATGAGCTGCTGGAAGCAGTCCATGAATACGAGAGCATAATCGAAATTGCGGTCAGGCCAATTGACAATACGCAGCGGATCATCAAGGAGCTTACGAATAAGGCGAGACTCCAACAAAAGGGTGATATCAATTTTACGCCTGCTGATGTTGCCGAGCGATTGATTCAGTTAGCTGATATCGATAGTCGATCACGAGTTTTGGAACCATCAGCTGGAATTGGGAACATCGCTGATAAGGTGCGAGAAGTGACAGACAGAGTTGACGTAGTGGAACGGATGTCAAATTTTCGGGAGTTGCTGAAGCTCAAAGGGCATCGGTTGGTTGGGTATGACTTTTTGGAGTTTAAGCCAGTCGAGAAGTACGACGCCGTAATAATGAACCCGCCTTTCAGTAATTGCCAAGACACAGCACATATTAAAAGAGCTTACGAGTTCGTTAAGGATGGTGGTATGTTGGTTTCGATCAGTTCGCCGCATTGGACGTTTGCGAATGATAAGAAATCGAAAGAATTCAGGGACTGGATCGAGGAAAGAGATCATTATATCGAGCGTCTTGATAGCGGGACGTTTGAAGCAACCGGAGTGTCAAGTAAAATCGTCGCGATTAGGAAAGGGGCGTAATCATTGATTAAGAACGGTTTGATCGTAGAGGGGATGCTGAAAAGCGGCGAACGATTTCATTTTCAGTTCGGAGGCTTCAAACCTAACGACCAGCTGTTAAAGCTACTCAATGCGGATAGGCCCAAAGCAGAGCATTACAAGGCTGATCGTTTGTACATGAGCATCTATTCAAATGTACATCACGAGGACGGTAGTTGCGGAGGATTTCCCGCAAATAGAGAAACTCGGGACAAGTGGCTCGACTTGTTTGGCCAGGAGCTCATCCTATGCGGCAATGGATGCAGGCGCGCAATTCGGAAATTGCAGGAGTATACGAGAGAGAACGTTGATAGGTTTCTTGATGCAGTTGGAGCGAATGTCGAAAAGTTAGTGATGCTTGATCACAGATAAATGCTTATAGAAAATAACTTTGTTTAGGATTATGGAAGGAGGGGCAAGAGATGTTGTCGAAGCCGGATGCCGGGTGGACGAACATAACAATAGGCGAATTCAGAAGTCGTGCGAGCTATCTGACGGATATTCCATTTGATTGCCTGCAAGCGTTCATATTTGCTCTTAAGCATCGTACGCCAGCTGCGATTAGCTTCGATGCCGAAGGGTGGGAGTTCATTGTAGTAGTTGATTGGTATGATACCCACGTTATCATCAATAATACGGATGCTAAATATGAATACAAAACCATTGAGGTAAAGAAGGAGGACTTGGCAAAAGAACTTTACGATGATATTGATAAGAATTTTGAAGCATGGGTTGCTTGGGATGACGAAGGGTATTCAAGTGCAGGAGCCAGAGAAAGTAGGCTTCAAAGATTAGCGTGGTTACACGGTGAACTAAAATCTCTGTTGACGAAAAGCGCATAAACACTTTCTTTGGTACGTATTTTATTTTTCACGAAGCCCTATTATAGGGCGTTACGGGGTTGGGAGAATATTACTTATTGGAGGCGTGATGAGGTATTCATTAAAGATGATCAATAGGAACGGATATGAGATTTCTCGCAAATTCCGTAGCGTTGCGGCGTGCAGAAGATTTGCAGAATGGTATCCACTGGAGGCATTTTTCGCTTGGATATATGACTCGGCTCAAGACGAGATGATTATGCAGAATGATTACAAGCGGAGTTTCTTCAAATGCAACAACGAGACGTTTGTCCCGTATTGGTGTTGAATATAAACCAACGAAAGCAATTGAAAGGAGAAAATAATGAAGAAAATCAATTACGATGAATTTGTTGAGAAGCTGAGTCAAATGGAAGTGGGCGATACATTTGATTTCTTTGAAGATTGCGACGAGGAGACAGGCGAAACTTACTGTGCATACGGCGCGGCTTTGATTCAATTGTTCGAAGCTGACATGATAATTATCAATTATTACGGCGGTTCCGATCCATACATAATTGATGTAACATTGCCGGGTTATCCAATTCGAAGCGATAACCTAGAGTCCTATTTCTATAGGTATGGTCGAGGAACTGAGACGCATGTGTGGGTTAAGGATTGATATAAAAAACGGATTGGTGCGAAGGGAAGAAATTATATGAACAAGACGTGGCATGATGTGCAGAGAAACCTAACTTATTGTAGTCTGTATAAACAAAAGGGTGCGAACGCCTGCCTGTATTGCAGAAATCAAGAGTGTGAGAATCAAAACAAAAGTATAGAAGATGGGATTAAGGAGGAGCCGAAAAATGAAACCATTTGAAACAACACGGTTGTTGAAACCGCTGGCCGAGCTGATTCTTGAAGAACCGGATTGGAATGATGGCGCTACCGTTAGTTTCTATGTTCCGACGCTTTTTGACGTGAGCGAGCATTTCGAGGGTATTAGCATAACTGTTGACGACGATGACTTCATAAATGTTTATTTAGAGTATTCGTTCCAAACAGATTCATATAAGCTACTAGTTAACTATATTAACTATTCCGGCTACGGAGACGGGTATTCCGATTTTGAATGTAAGGTAGTAGATATTGACAAAGTAACGGATAAACGTATTCGAGCGCAGTTGGCTGAGAACATGGATGATCTAATAGAAGATGTCTGGGTCGATCTTGAAGATGTTCCTTTGGACGAAAATGAAAAGCTGTGCGAAGGGTGCTTTATCTGGGAGATTGGTGCTGATAAAAATGAGGATGTTTGGCCGTGGTTCGATAAACATCATTCGAAGGGCGTCGCATGGTTGGTTAATGAATTTGAGAGGAATGAATAATGGTCATAGATATAGACAAGGACAGAGAAACCGCGTTAAGCGTGATTAATCAGTGGAGCGACAATATTTGCGAAAACAGCGATCAGATATTAGAGTACGTCAGAGAGCACGGCTGGCTACGAGCGGATATTGCGAAATTGCGGACGTACTGCAAGCAAAACAAATTGGTTAAAGTAGCTATCACCGCAAGCGATGTTTATGGAATTGACAGAAGTGGTGTAGTTTACATGACGGGACGGAGCAACCTCGATATACCGCCAAATTTTTCATGAAGTGCCCAGTAAGAATTATAATAGAAAGACAGTTCTATTAAAATGGAGCGGATAAATTGAAACAGATTAATAATTGTAGTGCCGCACTATTATCTGATATTGCGGAGTGGATCATTGAAGAGAAATTAGAAACTAAGTTTCTAATATGGCTAAATAGAGGATATTCCAGCTATGATCCGGGATCACGAGTAGGGCAATTGACTGTTGAGCTCGGATATATACAGAGGGAGCTTGAGAGAGAACCTTATGGAAAATGCAAATAGCGGTAGGTAGTATAAAACGGAGGGGTTTGACATGTATAAATTCTCAGTACAGATAGCAGGTAAGTATTCTTCAGTAGACGAATTCGGAAATCGTCAAACTGTTGATGAGATTTTAGAAGAAATACAGCAGGATGTTGAGGAGTTGTTTTACGATTTGGATTGTTTGGATGTGGAGGTTAGTGTACAAGTATCATAATCAAATTGTATTTAGGAGGTATCTATGTTTATTCTAACTTGGAAATCATATAATGATTTTGACATCACTAAACATAAAACGGAATTCGTTACTCTCGAAGCTGCAAGAAATTACTTAAGACGTTTGGATAGTGCAATTCCATTTGATTCCCCCAATCATTTTAATGACGGTTACAACATTGTATCAACAGATACTGGAAAGAAGTTCAGATTAATGCGATCATGCAATCAGCTGATTAGTTTTCGGTTTCGTACACCGCCAAAAACTTAAATCAGTAATTATCAACAAACGTGGATTCGATTTTAAAGAGAGGAGAATTTATGAGTCATAAACAAATGATTAGTCATCTGTGCAAAGCCAATTGCGGTACGTGTCTGACAAGTGCTGTTGAATTCGAGCGCATAATAAAGAAGAATTGGGAATTGAGACAGGAGCTTAAAAAGCATAATCATGGCGAGCAGAAGGAGGGCGAAGCAACAGGATGAAGCGAGGTTATTACGGCATCGGTATTTTTCACTGCAAGACTTCAACTAATCTCGGCACACTTTGGCGTACAGCAGCAAACTTCGGAGCTGATTTCATTTTCACCATAGGAAAAAGATACGAGAAACAGTGTTCCGACACGGTTAAGGCGTGGCGACATATTCCGCTCTACACCTACGAAACATACGAAGACTTTATGAAGCACATTCCATATGATTGTAGGCTAGTTGGAGTGGAGCTGTCTGATGACGCCAGGAACTTAAAGCATTATGTGCATCCAGAGCGCTGTGTGTATCTGTTGGGCGCTGAGGATTACGGAATACCTGATAGGGTGTTGAGTAAATGCAAAGACATCGTGATGATTGATTCTGATCGATGTATGAACGTAGCGGTCACTGGCGGTATCGTGATGTACGACAGGCTGATGAAGGCGTAATTTGAACTGATTGTGGGATTGCTAAGGATTATGGATAGGGGGTTAATCATGGGTATTAGAGAGTGGCTCAGGCTTCATATTAGGCGTAAAGAACTGAAGCCAGCGCCTGCGCATCGATCAGAGAGAACTATTCCTGATTGGGAGCGCAACAGCAGGCTACAAGAGATTAGCGAGCGCATAGACGGGTGCGTAGCAATGGTTAATCAGTTCAAAGCAAGGAGATAGATATGACGTGTATTTTAGATCAGAATAGATATGTAGATTATCCGTGTGCGGGACATTGTCCTGTATTTTGTGACTGTTTATTAAAATGGGAGAGGGAGCGTAGAGGGATTAGTCAAAAAACAGGTACAGTAGAAGAGGCGTTAAAGCCTTGTCCATTCTGTGGCGGTAAACCATTTTCGAAACCACAGGGATTAAGTAAAGACTATAAGCTACCCAAGCAAAGCGAGCCGATAGAGCATTATGATGTTCGATGCCAGCTTTGTAGTGCAAGTGCTGGCACTCGTAGTACACCTAAGAAGGCGATAGAGGCTTGGAACAAAAGAGTATAAATGGGAGATTCTACGATGAAAATTGTTATAGAAGTGTCTGGCGGCATGGTACAAAACGTATATGCCGATCAGGAAAACGAGATTGAGGTGCGCATCTTAGATCATGACATCTGGCGTGATGGCGGTGTCGAAAAAGAAGAGTGGGATGAACGTGTAGCGGAAGACGAAAAATTCGAAGAGGAAATCAAACAAATGCATCATATTTACTGAGGAAGCCGAAGGGGTGATAAGTCGTGAAATTACACGATCTTAAAACAGGAATGCGTATCCGAACCCGCGATGACAACTTCTTTATGGTTCTAAAAGAGAACAGCACGGTTAACGCAGGACAACAAGAACTGGTTCTAGCAGCAATCAACGGGAAGAAGTACATTCCGGGTTCTTGGTACAACGAGGACATGTTACATAAGGAAAACAGCGATAAGGATATCATGGAGGTATTCGAAGCTCCAGATGGCGGTGTTGGTCCACATGTGCTACAGTTCGAGTTTCCGTTGAAGGGTTCGATCTGGAAGCGGCCAAAGACGAGAATTGTTAAGACGATGAAGCTCGCGGAAATAAAAATCAAGGATAACTTCAAGGAGACCATACCGGACGAGCTGAAACTGGCTATGAGAATTAAGGAATTTAAGAACAGTAGACGATTTTCCAACGTCATCATCTTAGACGGGGAAGGATGGTTGATAGACGGGTACACTCAGTACCTCGTGTGTAAGATGTTCGATATAGAAGAGGTCGAGGTCGAGCTTAAAAAGGTACAGCGGGTATGCCTGAAGAAGTGCGGCGAATGCAATTTTGCAAAGCCAGAGGAACATGGAGCTTATGAATGCTTCAATAAGGGATCGGAGAAATATCAGAAGGTTATGTATTTCAGTACCGATGCGTGTAAGAGCTGGATGCCAAGAGCGGAGCAGCAGGCAAGTTAATCGAATGGGCAATCTGTGAGGTCTGATATGAAAGAACATTCATCGAGTCTTGTCGGGAAGAAATTTGGTAAATTGACTGTAGTAGAAGCAACGGAAAAACGCAAGAACGGATCTGTGGTTTTAAAATGCTTATGTGACTGCGGAAATGAATATGAGATATCGAGAGATAGGTTGGTAAAAAGTAAGAAGGCTAACTGTGGTTGCGGACAAGCAGAGAGCCTCGTTGGCAAGAAGTTCTATAGACTACTTGTGCTAAAAAGAGCAAAAAGTAAAAACGGTAAGAGATGGGGATGGTTGTGTTCGTGCGATTGTGGAAATCAACTTTACGTTGAAGGAGACAAATTATTAAGCGGCAATACAAAGTCTTGTGGATGCTACAGTCATGACTTAGGACGTGAACGACTTCAAAAAAGAGCTATTAATTTGTTGGGTAAAAAATACGGTCGTTTAACACCCGTCGAAAGAGTTTATAAAGGAGGCACTAAGCGGAAGAAGCAATATGGGGTGATTTTCTTAATTGGTATTACGATAAGTATCCTGAAAAGAAGAGGAATAGAGATAGAAGCAAAGGATGATTTCATACGAAAATACGATTTAGAAAAGCCCACAGATAGGGCGGTTCAAGGCTGGAATTAAATAGCAATTGCAAAGGAGAGAAGAACATGCCTACAGGATATACTGCCGCTATTGAAGATGGCGAGATTACTACGGGAAAAGATTTCTTGATGCGCTGCGCTAGAGCGTTTGGTGTTTGTATTGATTTGAGAGACGAGCCTTTAAGTACACCAATCCCAGAGAAGTTTGAAGTGGATAACTACTACTATGATTCGGTAAGAAAAGCCAAAGAAGAACTCGCTAAATATAAAGCAATGACGCTCGAAGAAGCTCAGAAAACTCTTGATCAAGAGCATGAGCGAGAAATTATTAGCAATATAGAAGGCGTGGCGAGACATAAGCGTATCAAAAGAGCATATGATAATGTGTTGCAAGAAGTTGTCGAGTGGGAACCGCCAACTGAGGAGCATGTTAACCTTAAAGAATTTGCTATTGATCAAATCAGTAAGAGCGATCAGGAATATCTTATTTCCTTCTATGAGAAGGCATTGGAAAAACCAAAGAAGATTGTCTCCGAGTGGCTTAAAGGCATGATTGAATTCGCTCAGCGAGCTGTAGAATCTAGCGAGAAAAGATTGGCGGATGAAGAAAAAAGAGTTGCCGAGAAAAATGAATGGGTCGCGCAGCTTAGAGAGAGTTTTGCTTAAAAAGAAAGAGATCTGATAAGCATATAAATCTCAGCATTGTTTTGAAAGGACAAAGAAGTGAAAATAAAAGATCGGATAAAGACATGGCTGCTTAAGGACGAGCTAAATCAACTAAAAGAAGTAAGCAGAACACTATGGGAAGCGGAGGGTAAATATCTCAGCGCATCAACTAGACTCAGCGCAGCAGAAGACATTTGCAGTGAAGCAACATCTGTTTCTAAGAACGCTCTCAAGCTGATGAACTCTATATGCGATGTTGGCGCAGATGTTAGTCATGAACCATTTGAAGTTGGTCGTAGACCATATGAACAAAGCTGGGCTGTGATTTGCGTTCACGGAAAAATGGATTACGTAAAGTTCGTTCCGATGGCTCAGAGCGATATACGTACTATTGTATCATTTTTGAAAAACTTTCAGTATTCGAACAGGTGTATTGATACGCCTATGTCAAGCAGATACGTCAAAGATTATTTGCTTAAGCCGTGGAGAGAATAAAACTCGGATTCTACGAGAAATGATTGGAGGAATGAAGAATGGGAACATATGCAGGGTTGGGGCTAATAGCAAAAAGTGACTTGCGCGAGTTTAATGCAATTGTTACGCTCAGTAAACTTGCTGTGGAAAATATTTCGATAGGCAATGTGTGTTATGACACATATGAGATTAATAGCAAAGATGCTTCAGATGTCGCCTTCAAATATTGTCAAAACGCGGGGCAGAGTTTTGCTCTTGATAATGGAGAAACTTTGTATTGGCAAATGACAATTAGTGATTTAGCGAATTTCATTGAATACTTTACACAGCATTCAAAACAATGTGATCCGCACGATTCTTATCTTCCTCATCTAAAAGTGTTCTATGCATTAGCTGTTGAGGATATTGATGATGGTGAGAGCATAATTATTTTCTATCCATGCTAATAAAACTAAGATTCGATGAAAATTAAGGAGAATGATATGTACTTAGAAATTAATCCTTTAACGGGAATTGCATCGCTTATTAAAAGAGCTGAAGAAGTCGTTGGAACAATATCATTTGATAATTATATTATTACCGAAACAAAACATGAGGAAGGAGACATTCTTGATCTCATATTTTACTCGGACGATCTTCATTGCAGGATTACGGTAAGAGACTTTCTAAAAAAGCTTCTCACGAAATTATGGGAGGAGGAAGATGGGTTTACCGGAAAGCGACCATTTGGTAACAGTTGTTGGAAAGACGACATATTTACGGAGATGTGTAAACGAAAAATCATCGATGGAGAAATAGAGTATTTTGAAGATGGGAGTATATTGTCAATTGACTGGGACGGAAAGAAGGGCAATGAGATACTCCTTGATGCTATTAAGAGATTGAAATAGGTAAAAAAGGGAGCAACCATGAACCGCTTAACGGAAAGAACATCTACGGGGATGCCAAAGTTAATGATCGGAATTAGCGAGCAAGAAGCCGTATTTAGACTTGTGGATTATGAAGACCTTGAATTCTCGCCAGAAGAGCTCAAATTTATCATCGATAATTTTCTAGACGAAGACTGTTTTACTTGCATTGGATGCGAGATGGAGCCAGCCAATGCTTCGATCAAAGGATGTAAGAGCTGGGTGCTGTCTACACATAGAAGATTTGAAAAGGGAGCGTAGAGGCGGGAAGTCGAACGAGAAATTCGTATAGATCCACTGATTGCTTGAACTGAACAAATAATATAAGGATGGTAGTGAAAATGCCCTGGTTGATATTAATCGTAATCGCTTTGGTTATCGGAATCAGGCCCGATAAGGGAATCTGCGGAGCTGTAAATGCAGCGAATTACAAAGCTTTTGATCGCAAGCAAAAGGAGCTTGCACGGAAGCATGGCGGAATCGGATATAAATCATCTTTCATTTCGAAAGCGACACACGGTGCTGCCGCTTACGAAGCATACGAAAAGGAAGAGGCTGAGTTGAGAAGACAATACGGTATTTACTGATATGGGAGAGGAAAGCGATGGCAGAGTTTTGTTTGAAGTGCTTTTTAGAGTCGATTCGAGTCTCGAAAGGTGAGCGCACCGTTATGAGCGAGGAAGAAGATATCTGCGAAGGCTGCGGTGAAATCAGACCGTATGTTGATCATGTCGAAGATATTGAAGAGAGAGAAGAAGGAGAATAAAATTATGAGTGCTCAGGTAAGGACTATAGTATGCTGGTGTATAGCGCTTCTCTTGTTCTGTGGAGGCGAAGCTGGATTTCCGATGGCCGTAACAGTATTTGTGATAGCAGCTCTTGTCACTATCGTTAATCAGGCACGTAAGAGTCACGCAACAGGAAGCCACAAAGAGGCTAATACGCCAAAAATGATTGCACAGAAGGCGATTGAAGAAATGGCATTGACCACACGCATTAGTGAACAGCGTCACCTTGAAGGAAAGACAGGGAGCGTCTATCTTGATCCGCGATACGTTGAGGGTCGAAAAGCCATTAACGAAAAGCACGCAGTACCCGGAAGCGAAGCGTATAAGGAAATTAGGCAGAAGGAAGCTGTTTGGGAAGCAGAGCACGGATATTAGGAATCGATGTAGGGAGAATCATCAAAATAAACTTGACTAGAATCCGAATAAGTAGTATCATATTAAAGTACGAAAACAAAAGCTTGTCTGAATTTGGATTTCCGATTGGTGGCAGAGGCCAAAATGCGTATAGATGAGTACTTCGTTTCGCATCGCGTATATGGAGAATAGCAATCAGAACAATCTCACGATATGAGCGTTTATGGAATTGTGAGCCGCTAAAGAAAGTAATTGGGCGGCTCTTTACGGCTGTATTATGCATCGAGAGATAATAAGCTCTTGACATCTCTATAATAGAGACTATAATAGACATATCTCCAAAGGAGAGATGGATGTGTGCGGTGTAGAGGAATTTCCATTTTCCTATACTCTGTCAAAATTGTAACAAGCGTGAATAGTTCTTTAAAAAAGAACGATATGGCTTGGAAAGATCGACAATTATGGATAATATATGCCTCATTAAAATTTAAGAGAGGTGATATGAGGCATCGGTGGGTTAATAGATTAGCGACATCAATTTGGCGTTAGGCATCTTCAGGAGAATGAAAGGTGGTTGATGAGCCGAAATAATTGATGTCGTTTATTTATTATCTTTGAAATATAGGAAGGAGCTACTCAAACATGAGCGCACAGAAAGTCTACGATGAAGTACAAGAGAAGATGAACGATTGGAATTGTACCGAGCTTGAAGCGGTTATCGCAAATGAGATTGAAACCGATTCGCTCGAAGATACTCGAAAATTTATTGCGCAGGCCGTAACATACCAGCGGCATTTGGTCGATCTTATGCCAGAATCGTTAAGGTACTATCGTGAGGAAGTCTACAAGGGCAAAAAAGTGGACGCTGACTTTCTCGAATCCGAAGCGAAAGCGTTTACAGCTGAGCGTGCCGAGATGTATGTGTATCTGTGGGAACAGTATGTAGAATACTCTAGCATATCCGCCAAGGAGATCATGGAGGTCTTTGGCCTAAAGGAATTAGCACCTGCTAGAAGCGCATAATACGATTCGACAAGATTGTCCCTCCAAGTAATATGTGGAATATTAAAATAGTGCTTGACAAATCTTAAATTTGGAAATACTATTAAAATAATCCATACATAAAGTATTTGGAGGGATAGCTATGTTTAACGAGCAACAGAAGAGATCATATCTGGAAACATTAAAGAGTACAGCAACGCGCAAGGATATTGAGCAATATTTCTACCGTATCAAAAAATATGAGACCCCTATAGGGAAGGATATTGCTGAGCTAAACAGAGACGAGCTCAGAACAGTGCTAACTCAAACGGAGATACGCTCGGAAAATTCTCGGCAGCATATGCTAAGCCTGCTGAGAGGATACGTCTCTTGGTTAAGAGCAAGAGGGCTTGGAGGGTTAAACTCCCCGATCTTCGATATCAATTCAAGCTTCTTCGGCTCTACTTCATCTATTACGAAGCAGATGATCAGAGATCCGGAGCAGCTGATGAGAATCGTAGAAACAAGCGTTGATAAAAATTCGCTCGAAAATCGATTTATTCAAGAGGCGTTATTCTTCAAGTTGCTTTATATGGGCATACCCATCGAAGACCTGCCGAAGCTGAAGAAAAAAGACCTGCACGCAAGCAAAAAGACAATTTCAGCGGTATCGGGTGAATACGAGATATTTGATGATGAAGTCATCGCAATGTGGAAGACGTTTGTGAACGTAGATAAACTCGAACGAGTAAATGGAAAATCGACCGCAAAAGAAGATTTTGGTCTAAGTGATCTTATTGAAAGCGATTATCTGTTCAGACCACGAATGCCAAAGAGTAAGACGAAGGTCAAGGAACAGTTTCCGGTTACGACAATCAAGAGCCATCTGAATGGCCATTTCCAGAATTATTCAAAGGATTTGCTTGTCTCTCCGACGAAAATTAATCAGTCGGGTTTATTCTACAAAATGTTCAGCGAGGGTGGGCCTGTAACAAAAGAAAGAATAGCTCGCGAATTTAAATTGGGCGATATTAACGATAAGAATGTGGCTATAAAGGCCGAACGTTTGTTGAACGAATATTACGACTGGAAAATTGCTTTTAACCATTAATTAGAAGGAGGAACTATTGTGTTTAAGCCAGCTAAAGAAGATAGGAATGTATCAAGGATGATCCGCGAGATTAAAAAAGGAGTCTACGATTTTGACATTCCGATACAGCGGGAGAAGGTTTGGGAACCTCATCGGAAAAACAAGCTTATCATGTCTCTGATACAAGAAATCCCAATTGGGTATTGTATCGTAAATGGCCACGCAGGTAGTGATGAGCGTGAGGTAATAGATGGTAAGCAAAGGTTGACAACAATTTCTGATTATATTAATGACGAATTCGCGCTCGGCGCATCGACTAAGCCAATAGTGCCAATTTTGGACGAAGACGGAAATGAAATTGACTTCGCTAGGCGGAAGTTTTCGGATCTTCCGAAATTTATTCAGGAGATAATACTTGGGCAGAACATTAGCATCTTAAAATTTGATGATCTTACTAATGATCAGATGGGCTATGTATTTGAGGCGGTGAATAACGGCAAATCGTTAAATACCGTTGAGTTACTTGGAGCTTCAATGAAATCCAACGATACGTTCCGAGAATTGTCGCGCCTCAATGCAATTGATATGAGCACCACGCCTGCGGCAAAGCGCGGTGGTCACGGAAAGCAGATTGCAATTTATACGTGGCTTGCAATCTTCGGTGACAGTAAAAGTTATCAGAAGAAGGATCTTGAAGGCATTAAAAATGTTGAGGTTTCGGATTCTCAAAAAAGCACAATAACTAGTGCGTTTGACTGGGCGCTTCAGGCATTGTTGAAGAGTGATAAAATTCGTCCTAAAGATCAGCTTCCTATCTTGAAAAAGAAAACGCACTTGGTATCCTTGGCCTACATGGCATACAAAGCGCAAAGCCTAGGAATGCCGGTAGAAAAATATGTTGATGTGGCGCTAAAATTCTTTGTCGCTGAAGAAGGAAGAGCCACAACTAGTGAGGCATATAACGCAGCGTCGCAGAAGAGCGTTGGTCGCACGGATATGGTAACGGCTAGATTGTCTGCTATTGACGAAGCGCTAGCAGCAGCGTAAAATATTCTGGAGCGATGGACGCAAGGAGGCGTCCATTTCTCTGCTACATAATGCATCAAAATAAATTATAAAAGCACTAAAGTATTTCCAAAACAATCCGATAAATCAAATGAATACATAATAGAAAGGGTGAGAGGTGACTAAAATGGCAAGCGTTGACGTGCGAAGAGGTGATGTATTTTATGCGGATTTGAATGCAACGGTGGGTTCTGAGCAGGGAGGGCGTCGTCCCGTGGTCGTGATTCAGAACGATATCGGCAATGAGTTCAGTCCGACTACAATTGCATTCGCAATAACCTCAAATATTGACAAGGCACGATTGCCTACTCACGTTGAGCTTTCCGCAAAAAAGTATCCAATCAAGACTGATAGCGTAATCCTTTGTGAGCAAGTGCGCACGTTGGACAAGAGTAGATTATTCGACTATGTTACAACGCTTGATTATGAAACAATGCGTCGGGTAGAGTATGCGGCTCAGATAAGTTTGGGGTTTGCGAGGTTTAGTGCAGCATAGAGTAAAAGGATTTGGCTCTAGCGATGGCGAATTTGTTAATAGAAAACGTGTCAGTGCGGGCAGATCGTGACAAGCGTTCCTGTCCGCACAATTTGTGATTGACGGTATACCATATGTTGTATACACATCACGGGAGCAATCTACATATTGTATATAAGTTTTAATAAATCGTTCTTTGGTGCGAAAATATTAACCAATAAGGAGAACAAATGATAGAGTATGACAGGGAATGGTATATAAGGCAAATACTGTGTCGTGCTTTTCCTAACGATGGCTCTGTTGAACAGATAGTACAAAAATACAATAATGATCATTGGGATAAGGCCATTAAGTTTATCTTCACCCATACTCATCGCAGGGCGCATAAAAAAGATCCCGTGATTAGCACTGTTGCTATTAAAATTGCAGAGCGGCTCAATACCGAATTTAGGATCGAAGTATTTCCGATTATATTTCGTACTTATGCTGGCCATTGGATGAGAACGGATGGTACGTATTCGTGGTATATGATCGATATACACGCTCAAGCAATCGGAAGTCAGCAACGAGCGAAAAAATTTGCGGTCAAAAGAAATAGGGTTGAGTTTTATTATTGGCGCGGTGATGCCGAATTGGATATATATGAGCCTGGTGAGCCAGGATATGAAGAGCATACAGATGAATCAAATTCTAGTTTCGACCAAGGCGTCTATGCTATCACGGGCAACGGTTGCTTCACGGCAGCGCCCGAGGAGAATATGCCGAAGCTCAACATGCTCGCTCTGAGGAACTACCTTAAAGAGACGGGCAAGCGCGGTGAAGAGTTGACCGAGGAAGAGAAGCATATGTTTATCATAGTAGAGGATGGTGCAAATGAGATTTGATCGACCGTACCCTCAAAATCTGTTGTACGACCTAATGTTGGCGCAACGGTGCGATTCTAATCTAACTGACGAAGAAATCGATCAAGAGTTTAATACGGTGCTTTCGAGTCTAACCAGTATGTATCACGTTAAGAAGGATACGCCTGCGCGAATGCAGGAAGTGATCCGTCTTTATTACCAAGATAATAAATCGTATGTCGAGATCGCGAAGATATTTGGCGTATCTAAGGGTCGAGTAGGTCAGATCAAGGGCAAGACGCTAAGGATAATGAGAGGGCGGTTGAAGGATAGCAGGCTGTGCTCATAAAGTAATAGTTTCGTGCTGAATTTGGAGGCGGAAAGCATCAATATATTAAGTATCGATTGGGATTACATGGTGGATGCATCATCCGAACAAAGATACGACTGGTTTCCAGATGGCGGAACCGAGGATATTCCAATGGGTGTTCAGATGGAAGTCTGGGCATCGAGGTATTCTACATATCCAGAGATAGCAGAGCTTGCGCCCAAAGAAGAAGAAATGTTGCTGATCGAGGGGTTTATTGACGATCATATCCACGAGAAAACAAGGATGGTCATCGCTGAATCCCATAAAGAAATTGCGAAGTATATTATCGAGTTCAAGAACGCAGTGAAAGAAATCAATCTATATAATATCGATTTCCACCATGACTGCTTTGGAAAGACAATTCGAGTAGTAGATTACTCATTTAGTGAAGAAGCGGATAAGATCGTGAGGCACACTACGATGAGGGATTGTAAGGAGATTCATTGCGGGAATTGGCTCCGCAAACTCATTGAGTATGGCGTTGTGAATAAAGCGACATGGGTGCAGCAGGACGACAGTCTTGAAAGTCTTGCTGATGAGATCGAAATTATCGATAAAGTATATTGCGGCATAGAAGAATTTATCAAGAATGAATCGTTTGAGATCGATTTAATTTTCGTATGTAGGTCTGCCCTTTGGAGTCCACCGCATCTCGATGGTGACTTTAAACTCTGGATGCATGAATTAATTCAATATCTGAATAGCACTGAGATGGTTGAGGTTGAAGAAAACATTGTTCTGCGATGGACAAAGACGTTTAATGATGCGATAGAGCGAAATAGAAAAGAAATTGAACGCCTTAAGGCGCAAATAAGAGGAGTGAAATGAGTATAGTTGAGCGGGTCAATGAGCTACTGCAAACAGATCAATATAGATTTCTAAGAGAGAACGAACACCTAAAGGACAGAATCATCTTCCTAACGCTTGGCGGGAGCCACGCATATGGCACCAATAACGAAAATAGTGATTTAGATATTCGCGGAGTATGTCATGAAAGGCCACAGGATCTGATTGGTCTATCGAGTTTTGAACAAGTAGACGACTCAGCTACTGATACTGTAGTGTATGCGTTCGGGAAATTGATCAAGCTTTTGCTGAATGTAAACCCTAACGTTTGCGAAATGCTTGGTAATAAACCGGAGCATTATTTCATGATAACTCCCGTAGGCCGAGAGCTTATAGCAAATAGAAAAATGTTTTTGTCTAGGCGTGCGATCAAATCGTTTTCCGGATATGCAAATAGTCAGTTGTTTCGCCTACGTAATCATTTGGGCACCCATGCGGTTACAGATGAGTTGCTAGATGAGCACTTGATGCGAACGATTAATTTAGCATGGAGCGGAAATGACGGGATTGCTTCACGGCATGGCATTGATCCAGATGGTGTGCGCTTCTGGTTGGATAACAATCACGAGTTGATTGTCGAACAAAGCACAAGTGGTTGCTTCAAAACAAACAGCATTGAGTTCTGCGCCGCTTTATCAGAGGCGAACAATATCGCTCGCAGCCAGACAAAACTCGGAAAGAGAAATAAGAATGCGATCAGCGGCAACAAAGTTGCCAAGCACGCATGTCACTTAATTAGGCTTTTTCTCATGTGTCTCGACATTTTGGAGAAAGAGGAGATCATTACATATAGGGAAAATGACTTGGATTTGTTGATTGCTATTCGCAACGGGAAATATCTACGAGAGGATGGCGTTTACGAACAGGAGTTTTTCGATATGATTGAGGACTTCGAAAAGCGATTGAAGTACGCGGCAGAGAATACAAGCCTTCCGAAAGACCCGGATTACAAGCGTGTGGAGGAGTTTGTGATGACAGTCAACAGGAGCGTTCTTAAATGAAAATTGAATTACCCGTTGATGTTCAGCTCCTACTGAGCGAGCTCGAAAACTCTGGCTTCGAAGGTTATGTCGTTGGCGGATGCGTTCGAGACTCGCTCCCCGGTATCCCACCGAAGGACTGGGATATCGCGACGAACGCGACTCCATATGACATGAAAGAAGTGTTCGTTCAGCATTCTGTTGTCCCCACAGGCGAGAAATACGGCACCATGACGGTCGTTTTGAATCGGGTGCCTTATGAGGTGACGGCCTACCGTTGCGATGGCATCTACGGGGACGGGCGTCGCCCAGACGCGGTTTCTTTCTCGAAAAAGATTGACGAGGATTTGTGTCGTCGCGACTTCACGATCAACGCCCTCGCTTACAACGAGACCCCCGGCCTTGTCGATCTGTTTGGAGGACAGCGTGATCTCCGAGACAGAATTATCCGATGTGTCGGGAATCCAATAGACCGCTTCAACGAAGATGCGTTGCGAATCATGAGAGCGATCCGTTTTGCTGTAAGTCTGGATTTCTCGATCTCCAAGGAGACTGTACACGCAATCTGGGAGTGCGGTGCGAATCTTAAGAACGTGTCTCAGGAGCGCAAGCGTGATGAGCTGGTGAAAATTCTCCGAGGATTACATAAGCTCGATAAGACCTCGGCGCACTACTCGCAGTTATGCCGAATGGTTGAGTACACTATCAAGCGGGTGATTCCGGAATTTCAAGAGTTGGCCAATACTGCGCACAATAATCCATATCATGGGCAGAGCGTATTTGACCATTCGATGACCATGCTGTTTAGTGCCGATACCGATGATATCGAATTGTTGTTGGCGGTTCTTTTTCATGATACGGGAAAAGTGAAGGCTCGCGTTTTTGACGAGAAGCGATTGACGCACCATTATTATCATCACGCTAAGTTCTCTGTGGAGCTGACCAAGGAGATCATGGGACGAATGCGTTTCGATAATAAGACAATCGAGAATGTCCTACAGCTTGTAAAGGCGCACGATTACGTTATTCAAGTCAATAAACGATGCGCCAAGAGGCTGCTAAACGAGCTTGGTCATGATCAATGCAAGCAACTTTTGAATCTTCAATACTTGGATAAAATGGCACATCGATGGGCCAAGCGGAACGATTTTGAGGAGTGGTATTGGGAAACAGATAAGATTCGAAAGCTTTGGGATGAGATTCTTCTAAACCAAGAGGCGTTCAAAATATCCGATTTATCAATTAACGGAGATATTCTAATCATGCTAGGATATAGGCAGGGGATTCAGATTGGAGAGATGCTTAATAGGTGCTTAGAATATGTTATCGACAATCCAGATAAGAATACGTTGAATGATTTGAGAGAATTGGTTGAGAGGGAATACGTATGCCGGATGTAAAGATATTCGCGACAGTTATCGAAGACGAGGCTAGAGCTCAGGTCGAGTTGTTGGCGAAACAGAAATCATTTTGTGATCAGAAGATTCGTATCATGCCGGATGTTCACGCAGGCAAAGGATGTGTGATCGGCTTCACAAGTACACTTGGCGACTACGTCGTGCCGAACATTGTTGGCGTAGATATCGGATGCGGCATGGAAACCATCGAGCTCGGCAAAATTGATCTTAACCTTCAGCAGCTCGACGAAGTAATCCGTAAGTACGTACCTAGCGGTCGCAACGTCCACGAGGGACGCGTCTGCAAATTCGAAAAGCTCCAAGACCTGAAATGCTTCCGCGAGCTTAAAGACACGAAGCGCCTCGAAAGAAGCGTCGGGACGCTGGGTGGTGGGAACCACTTCATCGAGGTCGATGTAGACGATGGTGGTAACAAATACTTAGTCATCCATACCGGAAGCCGGAACCTCGGCAAGCAGGTCGCTGAATATTATCAGAACCTTGCCTTCGAGCTTCTGTGCGGTAAAGACAAGCTGCTAGAAGAGCAGGAGAGGCTCATTGCCGAATACAAGGAACAGGGGCGTAGAGCAGAGCTACAGGGTGCGATAAAGGCGTTGAGAGCGAAATACAGGGCGCAGGACTGCGATATACCGAAGGACTTAGCGTATTTGACTGGGCGGTATAAGGATGATTATCTGCATGATATGGGAATATGCCAGGAGTACGCCGTAGCTAATCGTTTTATGATCGAATCAATTATCTTGGAACGTATGGGTTTAATGCGTTATTCGGGAGCATCGTATGAAACGATTCACAATTATATTGATCTCGAAAGCAAAATCATCCGAAAAGGTGCAATCAACGCCGACAAAGGAAAGCGTCTTCTGATTCCGCTCAACATGCGAGATGGTTGCATCATTGGGGTGGGGAAGGGGAATCCGGATTGGAACAACTCAGCTCCGCACGGTGCTGGCCGGATCATGAGTCGGATGAAGGCCAAGGCGCAGTTTACGATGGAGCAATATAGGGAGAGCATGGAGGGGATTTTCACGACCAGCGTAAGAGAAGAGACGTTGGATGAGCTGCCGATGGCGTATAAACGGATGGAGGATATCATTGGCGTGATCGGAGATACGGTGGAGATTGAGAGGCGGATTTTCCCGATATATAATTTCAAGGCTTGTGAATAATGTCCTGGAAAAATAAACATGCTAACTCTCAAAATAGTACTTGACAACTTTAATATTATGCATTATACTATGTATGTAAGTCAAACTAAGCACAACTTACGCACGTCGTAGAAAGTAGTCAGCACTTACAAAAGGCCCTAACCGCAACCGAAAGTTTAGATACTAAAAGTCATTTAGATCGTTGATCTTTCTTGACAACTTATGCTTGAGTAGAGCATAACTAATCAAAACAAAGGGCCTAGCATTATTTGAAGGATATTAACGTAGTATTAACTAAGGCGCGGACAGCAATCAATAAAGATTCTACTTTTAATAGAAAATCATAAGTGCCTTGTCAAGACCAAAAGTGAATATTAAAAGGCTCGGACAGCAATCTTCAAGAATCAACTTTTAATTGATAACCTTCAGAGCCTTGAAAATGGGGATGTAGCTCAGTCGGTAGAGCGCAAGAATTTAAGGTGTCTAGTAGACGCGTACAGCAATCTTAAATTTGGAACTTGATGTCGCTGGTTCGAGTCCAGCCATCCCCACCAAGTGGCATGTGTAGGTCAACGGTGACAAGCCGCCTTGAAAGCGGTCGGGTGTAACAGCTTAACGGGTTCGACTCCTGTACATGCCGCCAGATTTCACGCCGGAATATACCGTAAGTGGTAGCGGGACAGACTGTAAATCTGTTGTCGTTTGGCTCGGGTGGTTCGACTCCATCTTCCGGCACCAAAGACCAACAAAAGTTAAGTCTTAAAACTGCACTCTAACTTCCTTGCCAGGGAAGGATTGCTCCATCGTCAAAGGCAATAGCTAATGGCGACTCAAGCACAAGCGAATGGTGTGAGAGAGCAAAGGGCAGCTCTGCGCGGTAACGTGTAGCAGGTATGCAAATACCGGGATCGTCGTAGCGAAACGATCTGAACACTAGGTTGATATGCGAATTCGCAAAAATACCATTCACTTAAGCGGTGGGTTGGGAATGGCTCTTAGCAGGTGGCGCTGAAGATGAAGCAACTGCCGCAACTAAAGACGTGTACAGCAATCTTAATAAAATTATGTGGTTAATTTTTAACACGTCTTGCTCGACAAAGGCACTTGCAGCAAACTTGTAAGGATAATGCAGATAATTCTGTCGCGGTTCAAACCCGCAAGAGTGCCTTGATCACGGAGTGGCCTGGTGGCGCAGCTTAAGGTGTCATGTAGCGGCGGACGCCTACAGCAATTTTACTTTAAATTCTGGAGAGATTTCTGTTGCGAGTTCAATTCTCGCTCACTCCAAAAGCCGCTTCTTGTCTCCTGTAGCTCAGTTGGTAGAGCAACGTTTTAACATGACTTGTAAAAGCCATTAACAGCAATGTTAAAATGCATTGTAAGCCGTAGGTCGTAGGTTCAAATCCTACCAGGAGACATCATGGCGTGATGGTGCAGTGGTAGCACAGTGGCCCAATTAATGGAGTCTTGATTAAAACTCTAGCAGCAGTTTTCAAGGAGCCAGCCACGGACGCATGTTCGATTCATGCTCGCGTCTCCAATAAGAAATCCTTTTCAAAGACACCCACAGCAAAATTGAAGACAAATCAGGCCCACCTCCTGACGATTGTTTTTTGTGTCTAGAAAGTTTATATACACAACATATTAAAAGGAGAAAGAAATGTTTGTTAATGAACTGAAGAAGACTCTGAATCATGATGTCGCTTATAACGCATCTGTTACAGAGAATGGAGCACTCGGGTATCGTACAACCGGAAAGGCACTGCTGGACATCAATTTTCAGGTGGCCAGTCTTCGGACTGCCAGTGAATCGGATATCATCGACAGATTCATGAAGGCGTTCTATGAAAACAAGCTGGTGGCGATCAAGTGGTTATTTTATTGCCGCGATGCGCGTGAGGGACTCGGGGAGAGAAGGTTGTTCAGGATTGTTACTGAATACTTATGCCGCCATAATCCTGAGATACTAGCTAACCTAATCCAATACATACCTGAGTACGGGCGCTATGATGATCTGTGGTGTATTCTTGATACACAACTCGCAGGTATCGTCATGGATATCGTTAAGAAGCAGCTCAAAGACGATCAGCGTTACATGGCTGAAGGCAAGCCGATTTCACTGCTTGCTAAGTGGTTGCCCTCTGGCAATACGTCATCCAAGGCAACCGTAGCTAGGGCTAAGCAAATCATCTCGTTGCTAGGCATGAACGAGCGTTCGTATCGGAAGATGTTATCGTCGATGCGCAAGCACATTGATGTAGTTGAGATTAAGATGAGCTCAAAGGCGTGGGCGGAAATCAAATACGAAGCTGTTCCATCCAGGGCCAACCTGATCTATAACGGAGCCTTCCTTCGCAACGATGAAGAGCGACGCAGAGCTTTCCTTGGTGCTCTTGAGAGGGGCGAAACCAAGATCAACGCGTCGGTGTTGTTCCCGCATGACATCGTTCATAAGTACGGAGCGAGTCGATATAGTCTAAACAATAAGGATGTCGCCCTCGAAGAGATGTGGAAGGCACTGCCTGATTACGTTCAGGAGAACGGAAACACAATCGTCGTTGCTGATGGTAGCGGAAGTATGAGTTGTGCTGTAGGCGGTACACAGGTCACTGCGCTTTCGGTTGCAAATGCTTTGGCAATCTACTTTGCTGAACGCAGCAGCGGGCAGTTCAAGGACAATTACATCACGTTCAGTATGAGGCCGCAGTTGGTCGATATGAGCAGATGCAACTCTCTAAGGGATAAGATTGAGGTTGCTTTGCGTCACTGCGAGGTCGCAAACACTAATGTAAAAGCTGTTTTTGAGCTCATTCTTAAAACGGCAATCAATAAACAGATGGAACAATCGGAATTACCGCAGAACATTTTGATTATCAGCGACATGGAATTCGATAGCTGTGGTGGGCGTGATTTGAACAAGAGGTTGTTTGAAGTTATCGCCAATGATTATGCTCGGCACGGCTATAAGCTACCGCGTCTTGTGTTCTGGAACGTCAACAGTAGGACGAAGACTATTCCGGTAATTGAAAATGATCTTGGTGTTGCGCTCGTATCCGGATTTTCTCCGAGCATCGCAAAGCTGGTAATGTCCTCAAAGACAGATGCTTATGAAGCGTTACTGGAGCAACTGATGGGCGAGAGGTATGCTCCAATAGTTCTCACGGCATAACACAACAAAACAAACGGATTAAGAGACGGCAACAGCAATCTTCAAATATTGTATTTGGAACAATTCAATGCCGTCTCGTTTTTGTATTCAATGAAGGAGGCAGAGATGCGAGAAACCATCGAGACACAGTATGCTATCCAGGGATTCTTCGGCAAGTATAGACCGCTAAGTAATTTTGACACGTCGCCATTTGAGATCAATGGAGTAGTCTTCAAATCTGGTGAACATGCGTTCCAATACTTTAAGACAAATGATCTAGAATGGAAGCAAAAGATTCTTGATGCAGAGAAACCCTCTGATGCAAGGAGGCTGGGCAGGCAATGTCCCATGTGCGAGGATTGGGAGAAGATCAAAGTCTGTGTAATGATCAACATATCCGAGAGTAAGTATCGGCAAAACCAGCATCTTAAAGATTTATTGCTCAGCACGGGATTCAAGTATCTCGAAGAAACGAATGATTGGAACGATACGTTTTGGGGCGTTTGCAATGGCAAGGGTCGGAACACGCTTGGCAAGGCTCTGATGTTGGTTCGCGGTAGGCTAATGTCTGTACGAAACGTAATACAATAGAAAGATAATTTCACGAAATTATTCTAAATGGAAGTGGAGGAGGTTATTATTTTAACAGACAGGGTATATCAAATGGTTCCAGCAGTCTTAACTAAAGACAAATTGGTGGTTTTTGATACAACGAGGGATGCAGAGAGGCTTGATTTTGACGAAAGCGATTTGACAAGCGTTGTTCAAGTTGCCTTGTGCTCAAAGGATATCTATAGATGGTTTGAGCAGCTTGAGGAAATGGAGTAAATCGAAATTGAGCAAGCACGCGGAATTCTGTTGCGGTTGCCAATTCGATATTTGTTTAGAAGTATGCACCAATTGCTTTGATTGCGATCATACGGGTGGAGCAAAACCATCATTGTTCGTTGATTCTGATAAAAGCGATTGCTTCATCTACGATTACGACTAATGCTATGGTTGTTTCGAATTTGGAGGTTCGGCCATGAGATGCCGATTCGATATTGAAGTGGACGCTGCTAAAGCTGCGCGTAGAATTGCCAAGAATAATATGCGGGATAAAGGCATCGATCAATTCAGAATATTGCGAGTTCAACGATGCAATTTAGTAAGACCAGATTGTTGCGAGGTTATCGGATATCGTGTTTACGTAGAATACAATGATGCTATAACCGTATAAATTGCGGTTTTTATTTGAAGCCGCTATTTCGATTTAGGAGGAGAGAATGGAATTTGATTATAAGTATTGTACCATTGAAGTGGAGTACGATAAGGATCTGAAATTGTTCAAGGCCAGAACAACCAATATCGAGCATGAAATCGTTTGTGCTGCCCACAGCTTGACTGATTTAGAATATCTGTTGCATAGAGCTATTGATGGTTATCTCAAGACGCATCATGGGCCTATAATCAATATTTCTGCGGCATGAGGATCTTTATATGGAATACAAAGGATATAAAGCGGAAACGCATTACGAGCACGATGGAGGCTATTTCTATGGCAAGATCGCTGGAATAAGTGATTTTATACTTTTTGACGCAGAGACGCTACCAGAGCTAGAGCAGGTGTTTCACGAATCAGTGGATGCTTACTTATATAATTGCGAGCAGCTGGGCATAAAGCCAAAGGTTTCGCAACTCGAAGGTGCAGGGATGCACATTGATAAAAACAACATAGATGCTCTTGAAAGCACGACAAGCCATCGTATCAAATACTGGAATGGAGACATGCCATGAACATAAGAAAAAATGATACAGTCAAAATCGTCGGAAGTGCTGAAGAATGCTATTACCGCGATTGTACGTTCAAGGTGTTTTCCGATCCGTACATGCTGTGTGGCTCGGAGGTAGTTAAGCTGAAGTGTATTGAGACAGGTAAATACTTAACTGGCGGATATGTGACGAAATTCTTGAGGAGGGTCGATGTGGAATGACGATTACAACTAAGTTCGATATTGGTGAAAAGGTATTTGAGATTATTAGCTCTAGCTATGTTGGTCGCAAAACATGCGCAGCATGTAGTGGTAGAGGTAATATTCCACTAGACAACGGGGAGAAGTATCGTTGTCCAGAGTGCTTTGGAAAAGGCTATGAGGAAGTGTATGGTCAAAAAGAATGGCGATTAGGGCGCGATGAAGAAGATGGTGATTTTTTCGAACGTCCAATTGGACAAATTAATATTGAGGTAATTGGTCAAAGACCATCAAAAACAAAAATTCGTTATACGCGAAAGGGCACAGGGAATTGCATGTACGAAGAACAGTGCTTCGCCACAGAAGCGGAAGCTCAAGCAGAGTGTGCTAAGCGCAATTCAATACCACCTCGCAACTGCGATAACTGTAAGCGTCCTGAGTCAAAGCGGGGCGGAACATACTGCGGCAAGTGTCATGGCGATGACTACATTATGTTTGAAGAATGAAATCAAATTCAACTTTGTTGAGGATTTTGAGGAGGTATTATGAAAACAAAAGTCTTAGCTATATTACTCGTTTTGGTTTTAGTCATATTGACAGCGTGTGGCAATACCGTTTATCCGAAAGTTCTGTATCATAATAGCCGTTGGCGCTTCGACGATTTAGATAAGACTATTCCGGTTATTAATGGATATATTTTGGATCAAGCAAATCCCTACGAGACAATAGAAACTGAACAAGGATATAATCTGGTTTTACATTTTGTACGAGGAGCGCCGCAATGAGTGAGTTAACAAACGGAATTCCTATCTGTCCGTTTTGCAAGAAACCTACGAAGCGAACAGGAGGGGATTACTGTACGGTAACAGCCGCGTACTATCCGCCAGTCTATGATGAAAATGGCGTAGACATAAACCCGGATCGCAACAGGGTGACTCGAACTTATCAGTGCTTGGAGTGCGGTGAAAGATATGAGGTGGTTAAGAATTGAAGTACTCAGTATGTTTTCTATTCAATAAGGATCTTACAAAGGTTCTTCTTGTACATAAAAAGCGCAGCGCCTACGCAGGAAGGCTTAATGGCGTTGGAGGTAAACTAGAAGGCTCGGATGAAAATCTTGATGTTTGTGCGGTAAGAGAAATCCGAGAAGAGACAGGAATTAATCTTCGCATGGATAATCTGCATTGGCTTGTTGATTGCTCGTATCCATCAGGCGTCTGGCTTGGAGTCTATTATGCTATCGGAGATGAAGATCAACCTAAGCAGGTCGAGGATGAACAGCTCGAATGGTTTAAAGTAGATGAAGTGTTGAGCAGCCCAGTAAACGATCCTCGGTTCGCAGGAGAGGGCAATGTTCAGTATTTTGTTCACGCGGCGCTATGCGAGCTAAGGTAAGGAGGGGAACGTGAATACAGTATTTTCAATCTGGATGTGTCTTAATATATTTGCGTTAATTGGGTTATGGATAAACACTTTGAACATGCCCGAGTATGCCTTCGATGGAGGAATAAGTAGCATGATTTTTGAAAAATGCGAAGAACAGAACATGAAGAAGATCGGAGCTATTATTCCCTGCGTACTAATTCATCTCGTTATCTGGCCATCGTACATTACGTATTGCGTGGTCTATTGGCTTGTAGTGTCTATTATATTGTTGGCGAGACTGTATGCCAAGGCGTTTCAAAAGAAATCGTAACAAACATCGAATCAATAGCATTTATGGAGGTGGAACTAATTCAATCAATAACAAATATAAACCTTTTTTGGAAAACTCTAACTAAAAATGCTCCAAGAATATGGAGTGACGAATTAACAGATAAAATCTACAGTATAAGAGAAAGTTTAGTATGTGTAGATGAATTTGAAACGCACACAATTCCAGTTGATGCTGACGGTAGTGCATTACAACACTAGTAATAATCGATTACTCGTTGGTTATCAAAGGCTTATTCGTGTCGAAATGAGGTGTTATGGATGTGCAACCTTAGCGCATCGCAGGTTCTTGCAAGTGCGATGAATAAAGCAGGCTCAAAGCATGAGATTACTCTAGTACAACTCGTTAAATACAATAGATTGCTTCTTGAGCAGCTTCCTGACTACTTTGGTAATATTGATCTGACCGAATTGGCTTTCGAGCTACAATCGGTAGCCACTGAATTTGAAATCGTATTAAATGACGATTATGAGCGAGTAATCAGGCTTCGTAAAGGAGCAAAATTCGATTACGCGTTGTATGAGAAAACTTTTCCTGATGGAGTTGCAAATTGCTTAGCAAATATCGAATTGCCAAATCGTGCGGAGCTCGTGTGAACAAGGGCCTCCAGTAGCGCGACATAAACAAAACCTGACCAGTGACCCTGAAAGACCCGTAACCGCCTGCAACGCGTTAGTGAAAGCTGTTAGGGTTTTATCCGCGAATAGAAAGAAAATTGCTAAAGAAGACTTGATTGGTTGTAATATTAAAAGGAGGAAGTGCTAATGAGCAAATATACAGAGCTTAAAAGACAACGACCTATGTATGAAGAGATTTATGTTAGCCAAGTGGGACGTGCAAAATTATCATACCATCCTGATAAAATAGAGAAAATTCGATTTCCAGGTGGTATAGAATTAAAACCTGAAGAATATATTTTCAACGAAAACAAAAAGGAAATTATTAGTGATCATCTTTATGTCGGAGCAGAGCTTAGGGTGTCATACACGTTTACTCAAATTGAGCTACGCGAAGTGACCGATGATTATGTAACTAAACTTGAAGAAAAGAATGCTCTGCTCAAAAAGATAATAGCAATGCTTATAGAATAGATCATTAGTCGGAAAGGAGTTTTGTTTGAATTCATATTCGGAAAAAGATGTTCAAGCGCTTATTGATGAAACAGAATTTGATGACGAGATTTGTAAGCAGGCGTTGCGTAAATGCTCTTGTTACGAAGCCGCTCTTCAGTATTTGCTAGTTAAAAGAGTAGGATCAAAAATATCTAGCTATCGTGATGGGAAACTACAAGAATACTCAGATTTAGAGTATGTCGAATATGCTGAACGATTAGCTAAGAATAAAACTGTTGTATGGTGTAACTATTGTAAAAAGAACGTTAAGGACACGGCCCCAGATGATGGACACATAATCTATAGTTGTTCATCTGGCTCGTTCCCTACGGATGGAGGCAAGGGTTATTGGTATAGTGATAGCTGGGTTCAACTATGTCCTGAGAATCCGGCTCATCGGGGTATAGCGTTAATATGAATTAGACTTTCTATACGCATTGAAGAAGGGTGGTGGAGCATAATGCCGCGAAAGAATTTAAAGAACGCTGATGTAGAAATACTTAGCAGCCATAAGGATGGATGCTATCAAAAAGTCATAGGACTAAAGGGATTTGTAGCTAAGGATCTTGGCTATGATGAGGTTGGAGTCAAATTTGGTGACAGATACAATTGCGCAAGCAACGAAGGGCTTTATTGGTTTAGCAGATGTGAATTGAAAATATTAAATAATCATACGGAGGAAAACAACATGGCAAAATTAAGTGGATACAAACTGGTGGCCGTAATCGAAAACGGAAGCTATAGCAAGCAAGACTATTATTACGCTCTTTACGACACATACATCCAAAAGGGAGATACGGTGGTTGTTTCTGGTACTGCCAAGGGTCAGATACTTACGGTGAAGGATACTATTGATCCTGAGGACGACAGGGTTAAGGATATAAACATCACAGAGGAAGTCATTACTAGCGTGAGTTTGTGTGATTATCAGGAACGTGTAGCGAAACGTAAGCAGGCCGAGGAAATTCGTAAGCAGATGAACAAGAGGAAGAAGGAAATTGAGGCAAGGAAAGACGATGAGCATTATGCTAGCATTGATGCGGGTTATGCGGCATTACTTAAGAAGCTGAATGAGTTGGGTGTGTAGTATGAAAACAAAAGGTTCTTACTGCGATATGCTCTCGGTAAGTCGATCACTTTTGGATGAGATGGTCGAATACTTAGAGGTGGAAGCAAGACACAACAAGCAATGCGATATTGAATGGAATGAATCGCTGTTGAATCAAATTAGAGGTTATCTGGTTGATAGCAAAATGATCGTAAAAAAGAACGAAAGCAAAATTAAGATAACCAAAGAAATGGAGAGAGATTTTGAAGAGTGCGTAGCGATGGACTGCGAAGGGAAGATGAAGGATTGCAGCGAGTGTTCATGTGATTTTGGATCGTTGGGCTGTGCAATGGGCATGGATGAATAAGCAAATCAAAGAATGGTTTGATCGGGAAGGATGTGTTGAGCGTGATAACAATTAGAAACCTACGGCAGTCTAAGCCAAGCAATCCTTGGGATGTCAAAGTGGATAGAAGTTCCGTGTTGGGCAACCCATTTTACATGCGCCATGAATCAGAGAGAGATAACGCTTGTGATCAATATCAAGAGTATTTTCGCAAAAAGGTTGAATCAACAGGTGCGTTTAGACAAGAGATTGATAGATTGTGTAGCCTGTATGCGGAGCATGATAAGCTTAATTTATTCCGTTGGTGCGCCCCTAATAGATGCCATGCAGAAACGATTAAGGCGTATATCGAAAGGGCCGTGGGTATAGAAAAATGAAATATATTTGTCCAAAATGCAAAAAGCTTGCGGGCCATAATTACTACTTCGGCGTAATGGAATGCAGATACTGCGGTTGGTATCAGGAGGTGGGAGCATTGAGTTTCTTTTCGGCAAGGGCTAGGCTCGCGGATGATTACGAGCAATGGCGTGAGAGAAATAACGTCAAGGACTGTCCGCTTAGTGTAATTACATATCTCGATGCACGCGGGCTGTTGAGAGATGTACGAAACATTGAAGTAAATGAATCTAATCCTCCGCCAAAGCCGCCAAATGCAAGGCTAACAGAAATATCGGAGAATTTTGATCTAGAAGTCAAACTGAAATAGAAGAGGTATTTCATTACAATACATTAAATCAAAGGAGTACATATGAGTAATATGGTTGATGTCGTGTCCCATTGCCCGCTAAGAGGACATGGGCCGCTCTGTTCAAAAGCGGAGTGCTATGAAGAGTCCAAGAACAACTATGAGCAATGCAAGATCGATCTTGATATGAAACCGCAAAAGAAATGTCATACCTGTCGCCACGTCGGGATCAAAGATTTCGTGTACGGTTATTGTAAGAATATAAAAAAGAGCGTTAAGAACGCAGTACAACCGAACGATGTTTGCGATTATTGGGAGGCTGATAAACGTTATGCTTAAGGGATTCTGGAAGCGTTACAAATGAGCGTCATTACGATTTGTATTCAGCCAACTTAGCTGGGAGATAAAATGTGCATGGGCTAGAGCATGGCAAGGATACGATTTTGTTGATGTATGTGGGCTGAACGACCGTTTTTTAGAACGGATTGTGCCCATTTTAAAAGAGTACAAAGAGAAAAATGATTCTCTGTTTCAAAATGAAGAGGGTACTCCTTTGACCGAGACCGAGACAGATAATGTTATTGACGAAATGATTAGCTATTTTGAAAACGGAATAGTAGACGACAACGTCATTTTTGATTCTGAAGAGCTTTCGATAAAAGAAATATTGGAGATCGAAAGAAGAGCAAAGGAGAACAGACAGAAAGGGTTGGCGCTGTTTTCGAAATGGTTTGATTGCTTATGGTTCTGATTAGTGGTGCATATGCGCCCAATCCACAACATATAGATGAGATAGACGGAGGTGATGACTTATCGAACTCATCAATAAAACCGTAGACAAGAATCCGCGCTGCGTGTTCTCGTCCGTGCTTAACAAGATACCAATCTTTGTAATAGGTACCAACGAGCAGAACACGAAGCGACGGATCGCAAAGAGATTATTGGAGATAACTCCCAGCCAACAGGAAACTAATTTCGTTTACAACTCGGTGGCTAACTGATATAATGGACAGGCGGAAAGAGTGCCTGTTCTTTGTTTGTAAGGAGCAGGTAGTATGTACAACAGTAATTCGAGTCCATTTGGGAGAGGGGTTGATGTAACCCGACTTCGTGTTTTAGTTTATGCCCGCGAGAGTCGCGACGATAATGGACAATTCTATGAGCGCATTGAGACGCAACGAGACCAGCTAGTCAAATTTTGTAAAGAAAACGGCTTAATCAATTTTGTTCGTGATCCGATTATGGACGACAATAAGTCTGGTACGAATTTTGATCGTCTTGCCGACGTAAAGAAAATGATTGAACACGGCGAGGTTGACGTTATCGTGTTCAAGGATTCTGCGCGTCTTGGTAGGAATCAGTTGGAGTCGCTCAAGTTCATGGAGATGACTCGGCGTCATAACGTTCTGCCCGTATTTGCGAACGAAGGATTTGACCCGGATATGTTTGGACTCTTTGCGTGGTTTAATGAACGCCGAGCTAAGGACGACAGCATCAAGATTCGCGGGGTTATGCGACATCGGATGGAAACGGGTGAGCTTGTTATCCGGCCAACTTTTGGGTATAGGAAGGAAGGCAAGAAGCTTGTAGTGGACGAAGACCAGGCTAAAGTCGTCCGAATGATTTATGAGTTGGCCTTAGAAGGAAAGGGTTCAAGGGCGATTGCATATCAACTTAACGCTCAGGGATTTCCTACGCCGTCGCAGATCAGTAATCGACAGAACTTTCCGGTAGCCTACGCTTGGAATCAAACGCATGTACTGCGTATATTACGCAATGAGCAGTACAAGGGCATGATGATCCATGGTAAGCGTCGGAAGAAAAGTTTTCTTGATAAGTCGGCAACGAATGTACCGGAAGAAGATTGGGTTGTACTCGACAATCACCATGAGGCAATTGTATCTAAGGAAATTTGGGAAAGGGCAAATATGGTGCGTTTGCCTCATGGAAGCTCAAAGACAAAGACCGTAAGTCTATTCGCTGGTTTACTGCGATGTGGACGATGCGGCTCCACATTGGTGCATGTAGCTCGAAAACAGAGACTTAACGAGGGTTATATCTGCGCGAAGTATCAGAAAGAAGGAAAGGTCAAAGATCATATACGCCCAAACTACGGATGCGTCACGCACAGGATCAGCATGGACGATGCTAAAAATGCTGTATTGGCCTACATTCAGAACCTATTCCAAGATGAAGCGGATTTCGAGCGAACTGTGCATCTTGTTCAGAACAGCAAGAAAAAAGACGATACGGCATTTCGGATAGCAAAGGTTAAGCAGGAGCTCACAAAGGTCGGTACATCTCTTGAGCAAATGTACGAGCATCTTCTTGAAGGGCTTATCGATAAAGATATGTACAAGAAGAAGAGCGAAGAGTATGCTAGGAAGAGGGAAGACCTTGAGCGGACGTTGAAACAAATGACGGGGGAGAGCGCGAAGCAGAGACAACTGCGATTCTCCGCGCTTAAGCAGATCCTACAGGAGCCGGACACGCTTGATTATGCCACGTTGGTCGGCTGCTTCGAGAGGATTGTCTACTATTTGCCGGGAGAAATCGACGAGAAATCGAAGGTGCTATACGGCTTAACGAGCGAAGAGTTTGAATTTATTGTGAAAAACGGCGGCTTACTATTTATTTCGCGTTGAAAACGGGGTACAACTATATTAGAAGAAACAGGAGGCCGAACTGGTTCCAATCGCGAATGTATCCCGGCGGCTGCGATATCGGGAATAGGCCGATAGACATACATCTACAGGGTTTGAGCGGGCTGAACGTGAAGATTTTGGAGGAGCATGGCCAAATCCTTTGTGACGGGCATGCTATGCGGGGGGCGGATATCCATTTGGACTATCCCTCGGTCGGCGCGACGGAGAACATCATGCTTGCCGCCACGGCGGCAAAAGGCCAAACGATTATCCGCAACGCCGCGCGCGAACCCGAGATTCAGGATCTTCAAGATTTCATGAACGAAATCGGTTGCGGCGTATCCGGCGCGGGAACCTCTACTATTATAGTTGAAGGCGGGCGGACGGAGCTCTCGGGCGCAAAGCATCGCATCATTCCCGACAGGATCGTCGCAGGTACGGTTTTGGCGGCCGCGGCGATTACAGGCGGCGAAGTTATGCTCGAAAACGTACGCCAAGACCATATGCACGCGATCTTTTCAAAGCTGCGCGAATGCGGCTGCACGCTTCAGATTAGCGGCGATACGGTCAAGATTATCGGGCCGAAGCGCCCGCGCGAGATGCGGCTGATAGAGACGCTGCCGTATCCGGGCTTCCCGACGGATATGCAGGCGCAATTCTTTGCGCTCGCCGCTATTGCCGAAGGTACAAGCGTTATTAGGGAGAATGTCTTTGAGCTGCGGTTCAAACACGCGGCGGAGCTTGCGCGCATGGGCGCGGATTCCACAGTGAAGGATCGCATGGCGATTATTAGAGGCGTAGAAAGGCTTCGCGGGGCAAATGTCGTCGCCCGGGATCTTCGAGGAGGGGCGGCGTTGGTATTGGCGGGATTGGCCGCCGAGGGGGAGACGAACGTAGGCGCGGTACAATTGATCGACCGGGGCTACGAGCGGCTGGAGGATATGCTTGGGGAATTAGGCGCCGATATTACGCGCTATCCATGAAGGGATGACTGCATCGAAAAAGACTAAGATCGTTTCCGTCGTGTTCATTCTGCTGTGCTTTCTGGGCGCGGCGGGCTTTTTGGCGTACACTTATTTCCGTATCGAAAATGTGGACGTGCTGGGGAACGATAAGATATCAAAAGAGCGAATAGTCACGCTCTCCGGTATTATGCTGGATGAATCTATGTTCGACGTGGATTTGGAGGATGTCGAGACGAAGATCAGGCAAGAGCCGTATCTCGACGTTTTATCCGTAAAGCGCAAGCTGCCTTCCGGCATAGAGATCGAAGTGCGTGAGCGTGAGCCGATAGCCGCCGTTGTATCCGGATCGAGCATGATCATAATCGACGAGGCGGGCGTAGCCCTCGAATTTACGTCGCAGGATCCGGGGCCGTATATCATCGTCCACGGGATCGATCTTGGAGGCGGCTCTAAGGCCGCGGAGCCTATCGTAACGGCGGACGATTTTCAAGGTACGTCGCTTATAAACCTGTTCATTGCGCTTAAAGGCGCCGGCCGCATCGGCGACGTCGAGTCGATCGATATCGCGAACCCTTTGGATATGCGCCTGAAGCTGCATGGCGGCTTGACGATACTGCTGGGCGCGCCGGACGAATTGCCCGCGAAGCTCGCCTGGCTGGAGACTGTGGAGCCAAGGCTTGAGGAGCTGGGCCTGTTTGACGGGACGCTGGACGTAACGTCCGGCGTTAGCGCGCGCTACGTGCCGCGCCTAGACGAAACCGATTTCGCAGACGACTCAGGCGCCGTAGACGATAGTGACGCAATCGACGACTCGGTCGATATAGACGGCTCAGACGCAGCGGACGATTCAGACGCTGACAACGCCGACGATGCTTTCGAACCGGAGGATGGCGGGCAAAATACAAACGAGCCAAACGACTAAAATGTTATATCTAGGTTTGACACCTATACAATAAATAAATATAACAAAAATATTTATCACCCTATTGACCTTCCCCCGCTGGAAGGTTTTATTATTATATACAACAAATGCTTATAATATGTTTTAATAGTAATATCACTTTATAAATAATCATTAAAAAGCATAATAAGCGATTAAAATAATAATAAATATTAGCAATAGTAATTATAAAACACTCGATAAATGACGGCGGATATTTTAGAAAGCAAAAGGAAACAAGCCTATGAATAAAAAAGCAATGGTAAGTGAAGTTATAAATAATAAGGATTAAATGGAGTGATAGAATATGAAGAACTTGAAAATTAGATTAAAGATACTGTTGGCTTTTGTAATCGTAACTTTCCTTGTTTTGGCGCTTTCTGTATACGTAATCATATCTAATCTAAGAACAGATCAGAACGCGGCGAGTATCCGCGCCGAAGTCGAGATTCAGTCTCTAAGCGCGGGGCTGATGAACAGCTTTATGGAGGCAAACAAATCTAGCGCGGTGATAAGCAGCTCCTTCAACGACGAAGAATACAACAATATTCTTACGCGCGAAGAAGAGTGTCGAAGCTACATATCCCAGATACAGGCTCTGATCGCGCAGTATCCAGTACTTGCTGAGTTTTCTCAACAGGTTGCGTCGATCGAAGCGCAGGTGGATTCCTGGATCACGAACATAGATACGCTGCAAGCGGCAAACAAAACGCTGGAGAGCATTATCGGCGTCGCGACTACGAATCAGGCGGCGCTGACCGACCAAAGTATGGGCATTTTCAGCTATCAGATGGATCTATCCATCGAAGAGGCCAAAAATCCTCTAATTACCCCCGCCGAAAGGATAGAACGCGTGCGTAGGGTGGAACAGGGCATGGATATCGCCACCAGGCTAAACTATATCGGCGGCGCGTTTGACGCCATGTTTCGCGCGCTCGATATTTCCAGGATAAGCGAAGACCTAGCTTATTTCGACGAAACTATCGTGGTGCTGACGGATTTTCGCGCGAACAGCCAGCTAGAATACAATATCGAAACGACGACGTCCATGCTGGACGCCCTCGCCGTCTACAGGGGCAATATAGACGAATTCCTAGCCACAATGGCGCAGCGCGAGGCCGCGAACGCGAACGCCGCCTCCGCCAACGACTCAACGCTTGCAAGCCTAGATGCGTTGCTGATGGGCGCGGAGAACGCTTCGCTTGCTTATACAGACGTAACCATAAGCAATAACGCGCTTTCGCTCGTCATAATCATCGCGGCGGCCGTGTTTGTTATGGCTGTTGCCATTATCCTCGCGAGCTACATATCCCGGCTTATCAGCAAGCCGCTTATCGTGCTGACTGCGTTTATGCAGAAGGCGGCTTCAACGGGCGATATCAATCTAACGGCGGAGGACGAAGCTATAATCGGAACTTATGGGCGCATAAAGGATGAAACAGGCCAGACAATCGCAGCCACCGCGGGGTTTGTCACGCGTGTAATCGAAGTCAGCAAGGTACTCGCTACTGTCGCGGACGGCGATTTATCGGCGGATATCGCTCCGCTTAGCGAAAAGGACGTGCTCGGCGTTTCGCTGCAAAAGATGACGGGCAATTTGAACAACAT